>ULZB01002236.1_pt1 | contig 19190 bp, 9 predicted proteins | sample 1962691 | NCBI WGS metagenome assembly ULZB01 (sample SAMEA4835878, study PRJEB28245) | human gut metagenome | biome: gut microbiome; material: fecal sample | place: Denmark | collected 2008 | reverse complement strand
GCTTTCAGCCCGCCCTTGCTAAATCCGAAACTTGAATTCCTTTTCATTGCCGAGGTGCTGCGTAGGTGGCGCGTACTTTATCTAATTGTACTGCAAACCGAGCGCAAATTGCACTAACTTAGTGCAAATTTTGCCAATAATTGCACTAACTCAGTGCAATTTGCGGCCAAATTTGCACCGAGTCAGTGCAATTTTAGTACATTTGCATAAAATGACTTGAGATATGGAGCAGCTAATTCAACGACATAACAGCATAGTGGCGCGCACGCCGGTACAATTTCGTCGCTATATGTACAACAAGATAGACTGGAGCAACCGTATGATAGGTTTGACCGGCCCTCGAGGTGTAGGCAAAACGACCCTTGTTTTGCAGCGCATAAAGCAACAATTGCAGGGGGAGAAGGTGTTGTATGTGAATATGGAGGACTTCTATTTTACTACACACCGCCTTGTCGACTTTGCCGGACAACTGTCGAAACTTGGCTACAAATATTTGTTTGCAGACGAGATACACCGCTATCCCGATTGGTCGAAGGAACTGAAGTTGATATACGACTACTACCCGGACTTGTGCGTGGTATTCACCGGTTCGTCGGTGCTCGACATCAGAAAGGGCGTGTCGGACTTGAGTCGCCGTGCAGTAATGTACCACATGCAAGGACTGTCGTTCAGAGAATATCTTGAATACGCACATGGCATAGTCGTGCCAGTACACTCACTGGAGCAGATATTGCAGCAAAATGCTGAAGTTGGTGCGATAGAACACCCCTTGGCCTATTTTGCTGAATATTTGCACAATGGATATTACCCGTTTGCGTCGGAGTCGGGATATATAGAGAAGCTCAGGCAGATTGTGAGTATGTCGGTTGATGCAGACATACCCGCATTTGCGATGATGAGTTATGCTGTGGCGTACAAGCTGAAACGGCTGCTGTCAATCATAGCTGAGAGCGTACCCTTTAAGCCCAATATGAGCAAGATTGGCGAGATGGTGGGGGTAAGCCGTAATGTGGTGGCCGAACACCTTACGCTACTTGAGGAGGCCGGACTTGTGGCGCAATTACGTGATGACACGGTTGGCATACGACAGTTGGGTAAGGTGAATAAAGTGTATCTTGACAACACGAACATCATATATGCCCTTGCTCCTCAAAATGCTAACATTGGCAATGTGCGTGAAACTTTTTTCAACAATCAGGCGCGTGTAGTGGCTGATGTGGTGGCGTCAAGACAAACAGACTTTTGCATAGGTGGTGCCAGCTTTGAGATAGGCGGACGCAAAAAGGGGAATGCCCAAATTGAAGGGTTGCAGAATGCCTATGTTGTGAAGGACGACATTGAGTATGGACACGACAATGTACTGCCTTTGTGGTGGTTTGGGCTGTTGTATTAAGTGAGCGGGGAAGGCCGTGTTGTGCAGTTTGCCTCCTCGTTTGCCTGTGGGCTAATTTTAGTGCACAATGTGCAGGTGTTTTACCATAAATACTGATTTGGCAATTTTGCCTGCATCTTGCACTTTTTGCTCTAAATAAGCTGAAAATCAGCGGATTATGCAGTGTAGGTACACCTGCACTGTGCTTGCACTTGCTTGCACTGCACCTGCACTGTGTCTGCACGGCATCTGCACTTGCTTGCACTAACAATAACGGATTTTTACGGGTGCAGCCACGTATAACAGCATAGGGAGGTAGAAAAATGTTTCGGAGAAACCGAAAATTCTACCTCCCTAAATTCGTGCACCGCCTTGGCACAATAGTAAATACTGCTGCACACGGGTGTGCAGGCAACAGCATTTGTGCAGGCAGGCGTGTATGTAAAAATAACTGTTACCTACACTCTGTAAGACAATGATTACCAGTGCGTTACGTCAAAAAGTGCAAGGTGCAGGTAAAATCGCCAAACAAATATTTATGGTTGTTGCATTGTGCACTAATGGGGACGAGGCGTCTCGCAAGAATACGCAAGCACCAAATGCTAATACTAAATGCTAACACTAAACGCAAGCACCAAACGCTACCTCAAAACGCTACCTCTAATGGGGGCGACGCGTCTCGCGTCGGGAAAAGAAGTAGTTATCATTTAGCAGCGTTTGTATTTTCCTCTTTTCTTTATCCCGACGCGAGACGCGTCGCCCCCATTAGTGGTAGCGTTTTGAGGTAGCGTTGGGTGCTTGCGTTTTGAGCTTGCGTTTTTTTTCCACGTGTTCCAGACGGCTACGTAAAAAAGGCGGGTGGGTTAATGTCCCACCGCCACCTTGAAGGTGCGGCCCTCCGTCACAGCGTCAGAGCACACAGTGATGAGGTAAGGGCCGGCCGGCAAGTTGAAACTGTACGACACGGCAGCAGGCTGAAATTCGCGCACAAGGCGACCCGTGGGGTCGAACACAAGCACCGCACGCAAGCAATCGTCGGGCGCGGTGGTGGCAGTGACCATGCCCCCTTGTGAGGCCCAGCAGCGCAAGGCCGTTTGCACAGGTTGGGGCGCAATGGCTTGCGATGTGAGCGCATAGCGGCCCACCGCATTGGGCGTGAGTGTTACAGCCGTGCTGTCGGTGAGCAGCGTGTAGTGCTTGGTGTGCGCATCGTACAGGTAGAGCGGTTTGCGCAGCTGGTCGGTGCCAGCTATGCGCAGCGTGGCAACACCGGTGGTGGGGGCCACAATGCCCAGCGGCACATTGCACAGGTCGGGCACATGGTTGATGGCGGCCGCCAACTGGCCCGCCATGGTGTAAAGCATGGGGGCAGCCCCCGTGGTGTTGGAGTCGAACATGGCCTCAACGTCCTCACCCTCCTTAAAGTCGGCCGCGGCCCCCTTGTCCGCCACAATGCTTGCGCTGGTGGTGTGGCTGCCGCTGGTGAGCGTAAGGCGCAGCGTGGCCTCGGCCGACTGCTTCACGGCCGAGGTGAAGGGCACCGTCATGATGGGCAGAAACTCAATGTTTTGCAGCAAGGTGCCGCTCACGGGTTTGACAAAGAAAGCCGTCATGGGCGCCACCACATTGTCGGCACTGGCATCAAAGGCACACATCTGCCCGTTCTGCATGGTCCAGTATTTGGGGTAGAGCTGCGTGTTCTGGTCGAAGAAACGCTTCATGTGGAGCGACGACATGTAAGGGTTGCCCACAAGGTAGTAGCCGTTGTCCTGGTGCTCGTTAGCCTCGTCGATGCTGATGACGAGGCGTCCGGTGAGCTTTTGCGGGTCGCCCACTGCGGGGTCGGAGGTGGCCAGTTGGCCTTGGCCGGTGCGTGCAGGCAGTGCCACCGTTTGGCGCTTGGTGCCATCGGCGCGGTAGTAGGCATACTGCGTGTCGGCCTTTGGCAGGCGCACCAGGGTAGGTTGGCCCGTGTGCGGTTTGTCCTCGCTCAGCAGGGCCGCGCCGCGGCCGGGGGCATAGGGCACCGTCACATCGTTGTAGCGGCTGCTCCACTGCTGCATTACGGCCAGGGTGTCGGTGCCACTGAACGAGTCGTAGTCGATGTAAGCATCGTAGTCGTTGCGCAGGGCGTCATCCTTGTCGGTAATGACCATTGACTTCGCCTTGTCCCAGCTGCGCTGGTAGATGGGGTAGCCCGCGCGGCTGTTTACGGCGTCATTGTAGGTGATGGGTTTGAATGCCTCGGTAAGCTGGCGGCCAGTGGCCTGCGGCACATAAAAGTCGCCAGCGTAAACCGACTTGAGCGGCGAGCTCCACATGGTCCACTCGCCCGGCTGCATCTCAACGTCCACCCACGCCTGGTTGTACTGCAAGTATTGCTGGTAGCGCAGTTCGGCACGCGGTTTGAAGTACACCTGGTCGCACGTGTTGGCATAGAAGCGCACACAGTCGTAATAGGTGCCTGTGGCCGATGTGACGGGCTTGTCGTTAAGCACCATGTAGTAGGCTATGTTGGTGGTGGCCGGCGCATTCACAGCGTTGTCAAGGTAGATGAGCAGCGAGTCGTGTGCGGCCACAGAGTAAGAGCCAAGGAAGGGAGGCTCCCCACCAGTTGGCACAATCACCTTGGTGGTGCGCAGCGGAATGAAAGCGTGCGGTGTGCTGCCGGCATCGCTGCCCGCAGTTTGCTGCAGCCCCGGAATGTCGGTGCCATAATCCTTGTAGGTGGTGCTGTACAGTTCGGCCTTGCTGGCGCGTCGCCAGTTGGCATCGTTGTTCCAGTTGTCGTTGTTGGCCAGTTGGTTGGTCCACGTCACATACTCGGGTATGACCTGCAGCGTGATGTAGGTAGTGCCCTTGCAGGTGTTGGCCGAGCCGGGGTCCTGTGTGACATCGTAGTATTGCATTTCGAGCGTGTAGTCGTAGCCCTCGTGCAGTTCGATGCCCGCAGCCTTGGCCGGTGCCAGGTTGAACGACAGGTTGCGTGTGGTGGGCTGTATGGTGGGGTTTTGCACAGTGCCAAAGCTCTTGCCAATGTTGGCCGTGTTGAGCGGGTCGTTGGTGGCGCTCAGTATGAGCTGTGCCGGGGCTGTGCCGGCATTGTACGTGTCAAATTTCAGGTTGTGCAGTTTGGTGCTGATGGGGCGTTGCGCGTCGGCATAGCTGTGTATGGGCACACGCAGGTAGTTGCCATCAGTCTTGAGGGCGGCCACTTGGTTGAGGTCGAGACGCAGGTAGCGCGCGGTGTGTGCCCATTCGTCGGGATAGGTGACCGAGGGGAAGCCCAGGTTGAGCACAGGCCCGTCGTGGGTGAGTGTGGCCGAGGTTTCGAGCGGATAGCTGCAAATGGTGAAGGTTTGTGCCGGCACGGTGCGCGTGTCGGTGTATTGTCCGGCAAGTGGAATGAGCGTAATCTTGACAATGCGGTTGCCATCGGCAGGCAGGTCGAAGGGCGCCTTGAAGGTGTTGCTTGCCTGCAGATAGAGCTTTTGCTCATACTCATTGATGCTGTTGCTTGGCACGCCCTGCACATATTGGTGCAACAGCGTGGAGTCGGCCTTGGTGTAGCAGCCCTTGGTGGGCTGCAGGGTGGTGGCGTTGGGGTATTCGGCACGAAAGTTGACAAGGGCGGTGTTGAGGCCGCTCACCGCTTGAAAATCGGCTACTGAGCCGCTGAACCAGTCGAAGGGCCAGCGGCTCACCTCAATGCGTCCGCCATTTACGCCGTCGGGCAGCGACAGGCGGCCCTTCATCTGCACCATGACCGTGGTGGCGCCACACTCGGCCGAGAAGGTGGTGTTGACCGAGCCATTCTCGTCGGTCACTACGGCATCTTGCTGCACATAGTCCTGCGGTTCGCTGTAGATGGAGCACGTGGCGTTGGGGGTGCCCCATGACGATGGTTCGTACACCTCCACCCCGTTGACAATGCGGCGCAGCGGCGTGGCTATCGACACATAGTACTGCTTGTGGGGGTCGAGTTTGAAAAAGCGGTTGGCCAGTATGAGGTGGTAGTATTCGTTGGCATCTACGTACAGGTTGCGGCGGTTAAGGGTGTCGGTGCTGTGCACCACAATGGCGCCGTAGTCGTGTGTGTGGCCGGCATTGTAGGTAGAGTCGCCGTACGCCGTGTTGACCGGTAGCCCCGTGTCGGCATGCACCAGCCGCCAAAAGAGCGGGCGTGTGATGTCGGTGGTGGCGTCGGTATAGTTGGGCAGTTCGAGAGCGTCCTTCACTTGGCCGTACACCATGGTGAGTTTGAGTTTTGCGCCATTCTCGCGGTTTTTGCAGATGTCGGCATCGTCGCTTTGCTGCAGCACCTCAATCTTCGGGTTCTTAACGTAGATGCGTATGTCGTCAATGGCAAAGTCGTTGCCTTGAGTGCTGGCACCTTGATTGTCGATGGTGATGATGAAGTGTGAATACTTTTCGGGGTGTGTGCCAGAGGCCAGTATCGAGGAGGCAAATATCTGATACCATTGTGCCTCGGCAGTGGCATTAACCGATTTGAAGTCGCCCGAGGCGAAGGATTGAATGAGTCGGCGCTCGGTTTGACCAGTTGATTGGTTAACGCCTTCGCCGTATATTTTGAAAGTGAGCTGTGGGTATGAATTATCTTTGGAACTGACATTAGTCACATTGGCTACGGCAATGGTGGCCACCACGGTAGACCCCTCGCAAAGGTTGGCATCAAAGTCTGCTGAGATGACAGGGCGGGCCTCGGCTGAAGCGTCAACGTAGGCAAAGTAGCCATATTTTGTATGCCCCGACTTGTAATAGGTTGCATCGTAGAGCGTTTTTTGGGTATACCAATAATAGCCACTCGTAGTATTGTTTTGCGAAGCGGGGTTATCGTTAATCGATTTGAGTATGGCATAGTCGCTGTGTAGTGGGGTGATGTAATATCGACCGGCACCAAATGTGTGGTGGTAGTAGCTGTAGTCGCGCAGTCCAGGGTAGGTGAAACTGTAGTTTGAACGTGACCATTCAACGGGCTTGTCCCATTGGTTGTTATAGGCATCGCCTTTCGTAAAGGCTTGCTTGGGCTTGTTGAAGTTCATGCCCTCTTCATCGTCGAAGGATATTTCGGCCACCTTTGTGTACTTGGTTTCGAGCAAGGAGTCGGTTCGGTTGTAGTCAAGATTGTTGAGGTCCTGCGGAGCCGATCCTGCACGGAAGTAGCAGGTGTAACGTGCCACAGGTGTGGAGTGCTTGGTGGTGGCAGTGTGCTCGCTGTAGTCGTTGACATAGGCCAACACATAATAGGGCTGCCCTATGGCCATGCTGTTGACGGTGTGCACGTCTGATGAGGGCTGGCCAAGACCGTCGCTCACGGGCCTGTATTCGCCTTTGAACGATTCTATGTTGATATTGATGTCATATTTGTCTTGGAGCATGGCCTCGGTTCCATCGGTTTTTTTCAGTATGTGGTAGTAGTATTTAGTGCCGATACGTTTGATGGCCGTCCATGTTACCGTTTTGCCCTGGCATAGCGTGGTGCCGAAGTGGCTCTCCTGTGCCGGGGCAGCAAAGTCGGTGTTGGTGTAAGGGTAGAAGTAGTACATGCTCAGGTCGCTGATGGCCATGCGCAGGGTGATGTTGCCTTTGTGGCCATTGTACAGGCCGAGCGTTATGTGGCCGTTGTCCTCGTAGGCATTGCCAGACATGAGGGCTTTCTTGATGTTGTCGGCAATATCGGTGGCTGGGCGCACATTAAAGATGTAGCGCATGGACAGTGTAGGCTCGCACAAGATGTCGTCGGTGGGGCTTTGATTGTCGACATAGCGGCTTACGTCGCAGGCTATGTTGGAGCCGGTCCAATCAGCATCGGCTGCAGGCGTGTTGAACCACACTGCCGACACGTTATTGTCGTTAGGCATTTCAGTATCCATCTTGTAGCAGAACAGACCGAAATCGGAACCGCTATTGTTGATATTGTAAAGCATGTTGCCTGTATTGTCATCGGTTGACAGGTAAGCACTCCCCCTGTCGGTGTCGTTGTCGTACCAGCGCCAGTAGGCATTGGGCTCTTGCTCGTTGCCGTTTGTGTCATGCTTAAAAACCGGCACATAGAGTTTGCATTTTTCGCCGGGCTTAACGTAGTATTGGTAAGTCCATTGCGCCACTTGTTGGCGGCCGTCTTTCAGTCCTTCGGGGGCATAGTTGTAGGCATAGCCCGAGGAGTGCTTGAAATTGACAGGGTTGTAATGGGTAAAGGTGTATTCTGTCACCGAGGTCCATGCCTCGGGGTCTTGTGCCACAAAGTAGTTGGGGTATGTGTAGTTGACATGCTTTTTATTACCAGATACCAATCCGTTGACATTGTCGCTATAGAGGCGTACCACTTTGATGTCGCTGAACGTTTTGCCTGCTGGCAGGGTGATGGTAATGTGCAAATTTGCCGCATAATAAGTGGCATCGGTACTGGGTCTGACAGTCAGGCCTTGTGGTGTGTTGTAGAATGCTCCTAAATGTACTGAATTAGTGGTGGTCGGCTTGATGTAATTTGGGCTATTTTCAATCATCTGTCCTGTGGCGCGGTCAACCATATACCAGCGTGAGAATCGCCCGGCCTCATCTTTAACGAAAGTAGGCAACTCAAAACTTGTCGTATTCTTTTTGTAGTTGAAATTGACTTGGTCCGCCTTTAAGTGCGAGGCGTCGGTTGTGATATAGCAGGCTCGGGCATTAGTTTGGTCCACCAGTCTGAAACTGTATTTGAGCTGGAACTTGGCGGGTTCGGCTGTTACGGCACCGTTGGCAGTGGTGAGGGGGTTGGTGTTGTCAATTTTGGCAATGAGCGCCACCACCTTTTGGCCCACAGTGCCGGCATTCTTGTAGTTGAGGTCGAGAATGGCGGCTTTGTTGGCCGAGTTAAAAGGCGTGGTGGTGAGCGTGTTGCACCAATAAAGGCACTGTGTGTCGGTAATGTGCCCCTTGGCGGTGGTGGCCGGGGTGAGTTTGCCGTCGATGTTGGCCAAGGTGCCGTCGGCATTTTCGATGTACCAACGTATGTAGAGCGACTGCCCTGAGGCGTTCTCTTTCAGTCCTAAATCGGCCAGTATCCTGTCATAGTACTTGCTGAGTCTGATGGCCGTCACATCAGTCTTAGTTTCGGCTATAGAGCCAGATGCCACATTGTTGAGGTAGGTATGTGCCACGTTGGCATCGGCCACAGCCGTCACGCTCCAGGCACGGACTGTGGCGGTGTGGAATAATAACAACAATAGTAATGACAGACGTATGGTGAGATGCTTTATCATAATAGTTTAGCAACGATACAATGATATTATTATGGTCGCACGATGCGCACACGGCACACAAGGGTGCGCCCCGTGGCGTTGTGGGTGAGGTAAAGTGTGTGGTAGGCCTGGCCGGTGGCGGTGCCAAAGGTGCCGGTGATGTAGCGGCCACGGGCGAACCATGAGGGGGCTGCGGCATAGAAGCCGGCCGGCGGTGCCGCAGGGTAGGTGTCGGTGCTGAAGCGGCTGAATGTCCAGTCGGCATCGGGCACGGCCGCCCCATTGTCAAAACGTGTGACTTTGGGGGTGAGGCGGAACTCGCCGCCGGCGTTGAAGGTGCAGGTGAATGTGCCGTCGGCCTCCTTGACCGAGCAGGGCAGCACGCCAATGGCGGGAAAGTCGAGCGGTATGAGGTCGAGCTTGATGTTTTGCAGGATGATGGGTATGATGCGCCAGTCGTTGCGGGCAATGAAGTGCCAGTTGCCATTGTCGTTGCTCACCACGCTGTAACGTTGCTGTGTGGTGGTGCCGTCGGCCATGGTGAGCCTCACGGTGAGCATGAATTGGCCAAAGGGGTTGGCGGGGGTGGTGCACTCGTTTACGTAAAGTGTTTTCCCGATGCTTGCGTCGTTGGCCACGGTTTGGTTCAGCGCCAGAGTGTATACCTGCTGTGGCTGTGTGCCGTTGAGGCGCGGCTGCTGCACCACTTGCGTGTTGGCATCGGTGGGTGTGGCCGAGGGGAACAGCATGACGTTTTGCACGTCGCTGGAGGCCGGATTGGCGCTGAGGCAGTCGATGCTGATGGTGTTGAGGGTGATGTCGTCGCCGGTTTTGTTGGTAATGTTGAACTGCAGTTTGGCCAGCATGCGCACCACGTAGAGTGTCTTGGTTGTTTCGTTATCCTTGTTGGTAAGGCTCATGTGGCAAATGCCTGTCATGGGTATGCCTTGTGCGCGGCCCGCGGCATCTTTGGCTTTGGGGTCGAAGCCGTTGCCGTCGATGTGCCAGGTGGCCGAGGCTATGTCGGGCATGGTGCCGCCCTTGGCAAATGTGTGCCCGGTGGCCTGCTCGAGTTGCTTAAGGGAGATGTTGGCAAAGGAGTAAAATGTCTTGTTTGAGGCGGTGGTTTGCAGATTGGTGGCCACTTTGTCGGCCTCAACGTTATTGGGGCTGGTGGCGGGTGTGAACACCTGTTCGATGGTGTGGTCGGCGTCGTTGACCATGATGACCACCCAATCCTCGATGAGTTCGTCGCCTTGCTCGTAGTTCCAGCCTAATGTGGGTGAGGCGCTGGCCTTGCTTTGGGCACCTTTGCTTTGGGCATCTTTGCTTTGTGTGTCTTTGCTTTGTGTGGCAATGCGCAGAGACAGCTTGATGGGTGTGCCGTCGGTAGCAGGGGGCGCTATGGGGTCGCTGCTGCAGGCCGCTAGTATGATTGACAATAATAGTATGCTGAGCAGGTGTTTCATTGGGATTTACTTATGAGTTGGTTGACGGGGTGACGAGTTGACGAGTTAACGGGTAAGTTAGTCTTGGCTTTACATAATAACCTCACTGTGTTCGTAGCGTTGCCATGGCACCACACGTATTTGCAGCGTGATGTTGAAGTTGTCGGGGGTGCGGGTAATGCTCGTGATGCGCACGCGGTAGATGTTGTTGCGCACAATGCCGTAGGCCAGGGGCAGGGCCAGGTTGGGGTTGGTCGGCGTGTCTGAAGAACGGTGGCGAATGTCAAAGTCGTAGGCACGGTCGTAAGCCTTGCTCTCCTCGCCGTTAGGCAAGTAGGTGCCGAAGAAGCGCAGCCCCGTGGCGTAGGTCTTGACATCGTTGCTTTGCTGCAAGGCCACGCTGAGCGTGTTCTCGGCAGTATAGGCCACTATGTAGTAGGGGTTGGCAGCATCGTCGGGATTGGCGTGGTTGCCCTGCCGCACTGGGTATATGGCGCGCAGCTGGGCGCCGTTCTGCGGCAAGGCATTGTAGCGGTTCAGCGCCACGTAGAACGCGTTGTAGGCTTCGGCCGTGGTGGCCGGGTTGCCCTTGTGCAGTGTGAGCGGGTCGGCCACATAGCATGGTGTGCCGCTTTCGGTGCTCTCGCCGCCAAGGTAGATGACACCGCCCGTGGGTGCCTGTGTGGTGGCGTCGGCAGCCATGCTCTGCTCGAACAAGGTGCTTTGCTGCGTGATGTTGTAGGGCTCTACAAACTTGAGGCGGAACTTGCTGCTGGTGGCAGAGCCGTCGGCATCGGTAACGGGATATTCGTAATAGATGGTGCCGTCGGCCGCCTTCTTAAGATAGGCTGCATCGGGCACAAAATCAATGCGGGCGGCCAGGCGATCGAGGTCGATGGGCTGGCCGCTGGTGGTGGTAAAGGCATCGTCGGCCGTGCCAGTATGGGGGCTGCCCGTGCCCACTATTATTTGCGCGTCGGCGGCCGATGTCATGACAAAGTCCGATTGGCGTTCGGGCCAGTCGGTGCTTTGGTCGGCATAGGTGCCATTGTATATTTGTGTGCGCACATCGGCCAGAGTGTGACCATCGAGCGCGGCATAGTTGGCATTGGCCACCACCAGTACGTTGTATGTGCCATACTCCATGTTGGCAGGCAACAGCCGGCTGCCGGTGGTGTAGGTGGTGGCGCCGAGCGGCTGCACGTCCCAGCAAAAGGCTCGCACGGTCACCTTGTCGGCATTGGCCGCATTGATGCCGCCCTCAGCCCCCTTGAAGAGTATGATGGTGATTTGGCTGATGCTGTTTTCGCGTGGCAGCCCCTCTTCGGCAGCAGTGGCGCGCTGCTTGCGTCCTGACGCCACTTGCACTTGCATACGCACATAGGTGTTGGGCCCCACCACCGGGGTGGCGGGCCCGGCAGTGTCGTCGTGGCAGGCTGACAGAAGCAGCCAGGCGGTGCAGAGCAATGTGAGGTGATATGTCAGTAATCGCAGTTTCATTTGTCAGGTGTAATGATGTGGGTAGTAGAGGGGGGCTAAATGTCCTCGTTCTGAATGCGCACAGCCCATGAGAGGACGCCAATTTCGATGCTTGCATAGCTCCAGCTGCCGCCCTTGAGGTAGAACGACAGACGGTAGTCGTAGCCGCGGTCGAGGAACTCCTGTGCCGTGTAGTTACGTTCGGCCGACGAGCGCAGGCGTTGCAGAAAGTCGGTCAGGTCGATGCGCACCACGTTTTGCTGCGTCCTTTTGTTGTAAATGACGAGCTGCGCGTTGTGTGCGGCGTCGGCACCGCTGTGGTAAATGATGCGCGAGGTCATGAAATCGGCGTGTGCCATGCGGCCGGGAGCCTGCGTGTTGTTAGTGTTTGGGTTGGTAATGGCGGAGGCAGTGTTGATGGGGTCGGTGGTGTTCCACGTGGCGTATGGCGTGTAGCGGAGCGTGGTACGCTCGTCCACTGTGTTGTAGCCGTCCACCGCGGCGTTGCGGTCGGTGATGGTAAACGTAAAGTCGTTCACATCGAGGGCGGCCGGATTGTCAAGGTCGCGCAGCGTGATGTTAATCTGCTTTGTGTCGCGCACCAATGAGCAGGTGTCGGCCTGTGTGGCAAGCTTGTCGTTGTAGCGCACCGTGACGGGGCGGGCCGACTGTCCCACCCACAGCGTGTCGAGTGGCAGGGCAGCGTTGTCAACCATCATGGTGTCGGCCACCCCGCTTATAGGCTTGGCGGGCAGGGCAATGCGCAACGTTTGCAGATTGTCGCTGGCCGACTGTGGTGCCGACACCTTGAAGCGTGCGCCCGCTGTGGCCTGGCATTCGGCATAGGGCCGCTGAAAGGCTACAGCCTGATATTGGTAAGTGCCGGGAGCTATGTCGAAGTGTACGCAGAAGTCCTTGCTCTTGAGCGGCTGTGCTGCAGCGGTGTTCTGCACGGTGCGCTGTTCGAGGTAGTGGCCGTTGGCATCGAACAGATAAACGCTCACGGCCCCCACGTGGTCGGTAAACATGTCGGCGCGCTGCAGGTTGTAGTTGTATTTGAAGTGTATGTCAAGCCCTTGCGGACAGGGGGGCAGGTCTTCCTTCATGTCGGCACATGAGGCCAGACCTGCTGCGGTGGCCAGCACGATGAGGGCTTTGCTGAGTAGGTGTGTCATCTCAATTTGGTGTGGGGTGTGTATGGTATGTATGCTGTGGCCGCACGGTTGGCGGCGTGTAGTGTCGGTATTGGTGGCAGCACATTGTGTAATGGTGTGGCTGCAAGAGGCAATATCCCGCTGTATTTTGCAATGCGCCCAGCGGCAGGGCGTGGTGTGTGAGTATAGAAAAGCATTGGGGGCTCGCCATGAGCCGTAGGCTGTATGGTGAGCCCACAATGGTAAGGTTATAAATTAGAGGTCAGCACCTTGAGTGTGCTTGCTCCATGAGAGTACGTTGATGCTTACAGAGATATAGTTCTCAAGCACATCGTCGGGGTCGTTAGTGAATGCGGGTATGGTGGCATCGCCAAGTGTTTGAATCTTGTTCACGCTGATGTCGTACCAGTTGTTGCGCACTACGCCGTAGCGGCCAAGGAACCAGTCAATGTTGGTACCCGTGGCACTCGGATATATTAGGCTGTTGACGCCGGGTTTTACGTCCTGTCCGTCTACATTCCAAGGTGTGTCGGCGTCGCCAAAGTGCTTTATGCGTACGGCATAGTATGCCACGCCGCCTTTGTAGCGAACGATGTTGGGCAGAGCATTATTGAGGTTGGTGGTGAAGCTTTCAAGTTTCTCCTCAGTAGCACCGGGTGTGGTGGTCTTGCCCTTAAAGGTGGCCTTTGTGATGGTAGTTTCACCAGCCTTATTGGTGTCGAATGTGATGTCGAATGAAGCATCTGTGGCGTGCTTAGCAACCCAATCCTTTACGTCAGATTCCTGAAGCAGAATGTTCTTGAGACGTTCGGCCAGAGTGGCTTTGGTGTAAACAACCTCCTTGTTGTCGTTGATGGTATACAGGTCTTCATCATAGGTGGGTGTGCCAGAAGTGTTTGTGCCAGGTACAGACATCTTAACACCAAGTACCACGCGGGTAGTTTGGTCCTGATTTTGAGCCTCTACCTTGAAGGTGTTCTCGTTGCAATACTGCGGGGCATCGTTGCCAAACGTTGTCTTCAACGTCATGCTGGCGTTGTTGCCCATTTGGTTGTATTTGGTAGAATCGGTAGTGGTAAGATATTCGGGGTCTTGGGCAAATGCCGTGCGGTAACGCTTGTTGGCTTCAGTAGCGTTGGGGTTCACCGCTGTGTCCCACACAAAGCGGTACTTGTTGGCGTCTGCAGCCTTGTCGGAATAGAGCTTGTTCCAATTATTGTCATACTGGCGCACGATGTAGCTCTTCTTGTTGGTGTTGTCCACCGCCCAGTTGTACAACTTGTAGCTTATATTCTGGTTAGCCACGAGTTTGTCATTCTTGTCCTGTACAGTCACCTTGGCTACGGCACGCTCCACATAAATCTCTGCAGCGGGCTTCGACTTGGCTTCGGCTTCGGTGGTGTAGATGTTGTTGGTTACGTCGGCCAATGTCTTGACTTCGGCGTCCGTGGGGTCAGTTTTTCCGCCAGGTTTGGTGCAGAGCGGGGCATTGGTCATGAAGATGCCATTGTTAGCCACGTCAGAGGCAAAGGGTGTCTTACCGTCGGTACTTGTGCTGGCAATGACCTTAGAGAAGTTGGCAAAGTTTGCAGTTGTGGCGTACTCTCCAGTTGTTACATTAGTGTCAAATTTCAGCTGATTGCCATCGACGGTAAACAATCCATTGTTGTTGAGCACCACCAAAGCGTAGATGTATTTGTTGCTTTCAGATGGCTTCTTCGTGTCGTTGGCAAAGGCAATACGCTTTGTGAGCGTCACGTGGTTGGGGTTGTCGCCCACCGCCTCAAAATCGCTGTTGCTGAGTGCGTAGGCACCTTTGATCATGGCTGCATTTTCATCGTCGCCCCCCTCAAAGAGCACGAGGTAAGCGTTCTTGATGCCGTACTCGTTGGCCAGACCGTCGTTGAGTTCGGCGCGGCTGCCGCGGTTGTTGTCGGTAGGCAGGTTGAGGCTCATCTTGACAAAGCCTCCCTTGCTCAAGTCGATGGGGCTTGACCCACCATTGTCTATTACATTGTCGCTGCTGCAAGCACCTAATGCAAGGGTGGCAGCGAGAGCTAAGGGTAAATAAATCTTTTTCATAAGTCTTATGTATGTAAAGTTTATATAGAGTGCTTAATTGGCAGCTGTAATGAGCGTCAAATTGCGTTTGGCCTCGTCGGAGCCGTTGGCGGCAGCCTGCTCAAAGAGTTGTTGAGCCTGTGCCAAATGGCCTTGAAGCAGGGCCAGCACACCGCGGGCATTGATGGCGGCAGGCGTTTGGCCGGCACGCTTGAGGTAGCTCCCGGCGCGTGTGATGTCGGCCTGGCGCAGTGCCACGCTTGCAGCGTTGAGGTTGGCTTCGGTGTCGGCGGGATAAATGTTGGCAGCGGTTTCAATCACCTCGTTGTACTGGTCGCTGCCCGGCTCGTAAAGGGCCGCGATGCGGTACATTTTGGTGAGCGAGAGCAGCCTTGGCTCGGTGCTGATAAGGGCAGCGGCCTCGCGGTCGCTCATGGGGCGTATTTTGTACTTTACCTCATAGTCGGAGTGGCGCAGGTAGGGGTAGCACGCGTTGAGCAGAATGCTGTAAGCCTCGGGGTAGCGCTGCTTGAGCTGGGCATCTTTGGCGTCGGGGTCCATGTCGGCACGCACAATGCCGAGCAAAGCCTGCTTGTCGGCCATGTTGCTGCGCACGATAAAGGTGTCGAGCCCTGCCCAGTCCTCGGGGGTGAAGTCTACATGATACGTTTTGGCCGGTATGTCGTACTGGTTGCGCACATACTCCTTGAGCGTGGCAGCACGTCCCTGTGCCAGACGGGCATTGTTGGTCCACGACCCCTCGGGCGAGGCATAGCCGTGAATGCTGATAGAGGTGATGCTCACGTTGGGGTTGTGGCGCACGGTGTCGATGGTGCTCATTATTTTGTGCAGCTCGGCCGCATTGTTGTGGTAGTCGGGATGCAGTTCGGTACGGTTGACGGGAAAGTCGAGGTAAGCCTTGCCCTGCAGCGAGAGCACGGGGTCGTCGGCACTGACGGCGGGCATCACGTTGGCCAGGGCACACTTGCGCTCCCAGTGCGGATTGATGTCGACGGGTGTGCCGGCACTGTTGCCCACCAGATTGCCGCACCCGCAGGTGTCGGTGGCAATGCGCACGGTGGCGTCGTTCATCCACGGCTCGAGGTCGATGGCCTCGCGGTAGTTGTAGCATTGGGCGGTGCCGTTGTGGCGCTGCAGCTCAATGGCGTCGGGGTAGTGCTTGTTGCCGTTGCGCAGAAATACGTAGTGCTGGCGGCGTCCGTTCACCATGATGGAGCGCAGCGTTTGTGTGTGGCCGTGTTTGTCCTCAATGACGGGGGTGAACACCAGCGTTTGGTTGGAGCGTATGCGCATGCTGTCCATGGTCATGCGCCAGGTTACCACCAGCGACTCGCCGGCCGGTTTGGCCATGGGGCGTGCTGCAAGCTGGTGCATGCTGTTGCCCTGGGCACAGGCGGCCAATGGTGCGAGTGCCAGGAGCGATGTGGCTATGATGTGTTTGATTGACATAAGTTGCTGTTTGATAGTAAGGGGGTTGAGGTGGTTGTGGCAGGCGGGGCGCATTGGGCCGGGGCTGCACACCAAAATGTGGCTGTGCACGTGGTGGCGTCAGCGTTTAGAACACGTACATCAGGCTGAGCGCCAGTTTGTCGGGCCCGAAGTAGTGTTTGTGGCCGCTCTCCTCGGTGGTGCCGCATTCGGCGCAAGGGTAACGCTTGTAGCTGATGTACTGATAGCCCACGCCGAGCGATGCCTCGAGGTTCCAGTGCCGGCCCAATATCCATTGGTAGCCGTAGGTAAAGCCACCCCCGGCGTTCCACCCCTCGTAGCGTTTGTTGCGCAGGTCGGAAGGCCAATTGTAAAAGGGCAGTTTGAAGCGCACCTTCTGCATGTCGAACTCGCCGCCCATGGCGTGCACGCCAATAAAGTGGCCGTTAAACTTGGAGCAGGGCCACCAGCGGTACTCGCCGAGCAGTTGCCAGTGTTTCCACATCTTGTCGTTGTTCAGGGGGTGTTTCCACAAGTTGAGGCTGTAGAGCACTTGCATGGTGCTTTTGCGCCCCAGGCCCAGCTCCACACCGAGGTTGGGCGTGAGGGTGGCGTCGTACAGCAGATTGGTTTTGACGGCCGCGTGTTGTGCGTTGAGGTTGAGGCAGAGAATGCTGGCCAGCATCAGTGCCCCCAAGCGTTGCAATATGCGTTGTTTGAGGTTCATACGTGTTATCCTTTGGTGGTGTTCTGCGTGCGTTTGTTCTGCGTGCGCGTTATACTTATAAAAAGGAATGCAAAATTACTAACCTGTCATGTTTTATGAATGCAACAAATGTTGCAAAATGGCGTAGATACTATGCATCATTCTGCGTGATTAGCAAAGTTTATACATTGGGGGGGGGTAAAATATCAACTCCGCCTTACAAAATATTTTAGAGCAATTTGTGCAAAAAATAAGAGCGGACTTGCCGCAAACTCCGTTGTACAGAGTGTTGCAGCAAGTCCGCTTGCTATGGTGTGGTGCGCAAAGATTTAGCGCACTACTTTGCGTCCGGTGTTGGTTATGAGCACCCCCTTGGCAGCAGCGCCAGCACGGCGGCCGCTAAGGTCGTAGTAGATGGTGGGTTGCTTGGGTTGGGCACCAGTGGTGGTAAGCTGGTCCACAGCCGTGCGATAGTCTGTGGCGTCAACCGTCGCAATGCCGGCATTGACCACCTTGTTGGTGGCCACATTGATGAGCAGGGCCACCACATCGAGTTTGGTCTTGTTAAACTTGACGGGGTTCAGCTTGTCGGGCGTCACAATGGCGTCAAGCTCAAATGTGGCCGCAGCCTGGCAGGGCTTGTAAGCCTCCAGGGCATTGGGCAGTGCCACGTCGGTGCCGAGTGTGCGGGTAGTGGCAAGCACTACATCGTCGTAGTCGAGGCCGGCCACCTTGTCGGCAGTGCCAAGGAAGGGGGCAAACTCTGGCTCTGGAAATATGTCGGCGGTGGCATTGTTATAATAGTTCTCCTGCACCCAGCCATTGCCCGTGCCGCTCAGGCCGTTGCCCACGAGCACAAACTCAACCTTGTAACCCGCATTGCTCATGGCGCGTGTCGAGGTGATGCCGGCTTGGGCAGTCACCTCCTTGCCGTCGGCCGAGAGTTTGGCTTCGACAGCCACGTCGACGGGCACATACTGGTTGGCATAGGCCAGCCACTCCCGTTCAATGTATAATGGGTGGGTGCCTTTTGAGTCGGACCCGAAATAGGGGTCGGTGGTGCCGTGACGCTCAATCGAGGCTATGGGGTAGCCGGTTACTGAAAGCGGAAACTGCTCTTGCGTCATGACCATCATGCTGTCGTTGAAGTGGTAGGCCAGTCCTACAAAGCGGTCGGGGTGCAGGCGCTTCATGGCCTTCATGGCAACGTAGCCGCGCGGGCAGTTGCCGCACCAGGTGCCTGTAAACTCCTCGACGACGGGACGGTGTGTGGGTATGAAAGCACGTGCGTCCACCTTGAAGGCGGTGGGTGCTGCTGTGCTTGAGTTGGGCTGCCCGTTCACCTTGCTGATGCTGATGGTGGCGGGGTAAGTGCCGTCGGCCCCGATGGCGGGCAGGCTGACGGCCACTTGGGTGCTCTTGCCAAATTCGCCCGGCAACTGCTGTCCGGCGGGCAGGTCGCAGTGTTGGGTGAGCGGTGTGCCGTTGACGGTGTAGTCGATGTCGAAGGACTGCACGCCATTGGCGCCGTAGTTGGCCACTGTGACGTTGGTGGTGGCCGTTTGCCCCGTGATGGTGTAGATGGTGGCGGGCAGGCTGACAGAAGCACTGTTGGCTGCCACGCCGTCGATGCGTACTTTCATGGCCAAATTGGCTACGTTGGACTGGTCAACCCATTTGAGGTACTTCTTGGTAGAATGTATCATAAATCCGCCCTCGTTCTGGCTTTCGCACACAATCAGCGGGTTGGCCGCATTTTGGTCGGTGCCAACGGCGTTGATGGTGAAGGTGTAGCCCACATATACGCCTTCCTCGGTGATGGTGTATGGTTGGTCGAGGGGTATGTAGGTGCTGCTGAAGGCCAATGCGGTGTCGGCGGGTTGTGTGCAGATGTCGGGCACATTCTGCTTTTTGCCGTCGATGGATTGGAGCGTGAGTTTCTTTGACAGCCACACTTTAAGGTTGCTGACAGCCGTGGTGTGTGGTATGCTGATAATCACCCCCTTGATGGTGGTGCCCGTGAGAGCCGGCTGATTGATGTGTATGGCCACGTCGTAGGTCTCCTTTTTGCCCGACCCGGTTTGTGCCAGGTCGGTGGTGCCGTCGTAGTAACTGTAGTCCATGGTGGTGGTTTGTGCCACAGCCACGGGGCCTGTGCAAAGGACCATGAGCAGAACGGCAAGACAGGTGTGTAATAGTTTCATGTGTGTGTGGTGGGATTAAAGGGTGGGGCCGGTGTGTGATGCTTAGAAATTAGAAATCAAGAACATCAGCACC
>ULZB01002726.1_pt1 | contig 20920 bp, 26 predicted proteins | sample 1962691 | NCBI WGS metagenome assembly ULZB01 (sample SAMEA4835878, study PRJEB28245) | human gut metagenome | biome: gut microbiome; material: fecal sample | place: Denmark | collected 2008 | reverse complement strand
TATAAATAATTATTACTTAATTAAATTTATATTTTAGCATTATTCTATATTGTTATCATTAATAAAGGAAATATTTCTAATATAATTATAATATTTATCCTTTATAATTTGGATGAATTTTAAATTTTGTATTTTTCTACAACAAATTTGTCTTATAAATTCTATTAACATACATGCAACAAATATTACTATAGCAATAATAAGCATATATATAATAAAATTATATGAATATATTGGACCATTATCTATTTTAAGCCATATATATATATTTCTTCTCATAAAATTATTATCATGTATTAAATAAATTCCAAATGTTAATGAAGCAATTTTATTTATAAATTTACTTTTAAAATCTAACGTACCAAAATATAAGAAGTATACTATGCTCTGAATTATTACAAATGGGCAACTATAATTTTCACTAGTCCATCTAATATAATTACTTATTGTTTTAAAACCAGAATTTATCCATGAAATTGAATCAGCATAAGAATATAAAACATAATTACTGATTAAACATACAAAAAATATAGTAAACAATACAATTTTATACATATTTTTTGACATAATTTTGAAAATATAACTTTTATCAATAGGATACTTTCTTAAATAAGCTCCTAATATATATAAAAATATAAATTGATACAATGAAAAACCATTATTAAAAAAGAACTCTCCTCCGGTTACGGCAGGAACAATAGAAAATACAATAAACATCACAATTATCATTTTTTGAAAAGTTTTTTTATTCATACTTAAAATCCCTTTATTTATGAACGGAACTAAACAATATAACAATAAATAATTTTTAAAAAACCAATACTCATTTAAGTTTATTGGAAAACCTTCCATAACCATTGTTACTTTATCTAGATTTACAATTTCAAAAATTGAAAATAATACAAGTATCACTAATCTATAAAACCAATTAGATCCGATTAAACTCCACAACTTCTTTTGATTAAATTTACTGTTAATTTGAAAATATCCAGTAACAAGAATAAAAGAATTAACATGTACTAATGTAAAAAACTTAATCAATTCTAATAATATTTTCAATCCTGCATTTTCACAATTTTCTATCATTTTTCCATGAAGTATAACATGATATAGTACTATCAAAAACATGGAAACTATTCTCATTAATTCATAAGAAGAATTTCTTTCTTTTTCTCTATTCATACCAAATTCCCACGTTATCATCTAACCTATGTCAACTATATCATATTTTGTAGATTTTTGAAAGAAAAAATAGAATTTTTAGTTCTATTTTCATATTCATAAATTTTATTCTTTATAAAATAAATATTTTTCTGGTAAAGAATAAAAATCTTCTTCATCTTTACTAAAATAATGATCTTCATTTAAAATAACTTTAATATCTAATCTATTTGACTTAATGTCATTAATATTTTCAAGTAAATTAATAGAATAATCAAGTGATCCATACACAATTGTTACTTTTTCATTATTAAAATTATTAAGATTATTTTTTATTAAATTTATATCATAAATTAAAGGCATATTTACAAGTAACATTCTTTTTATTTTAGGATAATTTATACCAAAATATGCACCTATTAACGCACCATTTGAAAAGCCTAAATAATATACTTTATAATCTTCAAATTTTGATGTATATTTTTCTATTACGGTAAATGCATTATCAAGAGGATTATTTCCATCAAATGGATTTGATGAACATATAACTGTACATTTATACTTTTTATTTAATCTTTTAGCCATTTTAATATATTTATTATTGTAACCATATATTGAACCATTTTGTCCAGATTTTATAAAAACTATTGTATTATTTCCTTCAATTATTCCATATTCAGTTACTGTAATATCTTCTAAATTAGATTTAACTATTTTATCAAATTTTAATTCGTTCATAGTAAATTTTCTCTATTCTTCTATTAATTTTAACATTTTAATGCCATTACTTTTTCTACTTATTTTATCATACAAAGAATTTTCTATTTTCGATGTTTCTATTGTTTCATATTCAACATCCATATGTTTAATGCTATTTAAGCAAAGCAATGCATCATTTACTATTTTGTATAAAAATACTAATTCTTTATCATTTAACAAATCATTTTTATCAGTTATATTAGATAGATTAAACTCTTCTTTAAAGCAAACCTCTTTATAATTTTGTTCTTTATTATTTTTGACAGAATTTAAAATTTTTTCTATTTCTTCTTTTTCATAATCATAAACGTATTGCATAATTACTTTAAACGCTTCTAATTCTGATATATTATATTTATTAAAAAAACCTTCAAGTTCTTCTTTACTCATATTAAATGTTTCCATTATTCTGATTTCACCTTCATTAAAACTCCATCTACAGTTTTATAAACTCTTTTAGAATTTTTATTAATTTTATTAATTATTTCACTTTCTAAGTCTACACCTAATATTTCTGATAATCCCATTGTAAATATAACAACATCTGCAAGTTCTTCACCAACATCATCTTTTTTCTTAAGCCAAGCATCATATGCTTCTGCAAGTTCTGCATATGTTAAGCAAAATTCTTTGTTTACATCTGTTGTATTAAATCCTTTATCAACTTTATTTTGATAAACATCTTTTTGTAATTTTCTAAAATCCATCATTTTTATGCACTCCTTTATTTATTATTTTCTTTTGCTTCTTCTATATATTTTTTTATTAAAAATTTAGTTAAGATAACATCTGCATCTGCTAAATCATAATCTAATAGTTCTTCAATTGCTACCCATTTATAATCTGAATGAATATTTAATTTAAAATCACCACTTATATAATCACATTCATATAATTTTAAATCTACTATATGACCTGGATATTCACATATACTATGTGTAATATAATCATTTATTTTTGTATTAATTCCAAGTACTTCAGTAAATGCTCTATCAAGAGTTTTCTTTTCATCTTCAAGACCTACTCTTCTTCCACCTGGAAATTCCCATTTACCATATAAATGATCCTCTTTTTTTCTTTGTGCAATTAAGCATTTTCCATCTTTCATAATTAATCCACATACAACATCTAATATTTTTTTCTTAGGTGATACATTAGTTATTTCAAATGGAATACCATTTTTTTTAACAACTTGTTTTAAAAATAAATTTATCGCAGAACTCATTGATAAACCAAGTTCAGTTAATACATCTGTTGCTTCTTTTTTTACATTACTATCTACTTGTATGTTAATAGCACTTGTTTTATTTTCCATTTTTTTACCTCACAATACATTATTTCTTTTTTATTAAATTTAATTTTATAACATTTTTTGTTGCTATTGAATTTAAAGAATCTCTTACCTTATCTAACTCTAGCAAATCTGATTCAACACAAACATCAGGTTCAAACAATTCAACACTTTCTAAATATTTATTGGCTGAATCTACTAACTCTAATAAATATTTTGCCTCTTTCTTAGTTAATAAATCTGATTTTTTATTAATCATAGACATTGAAGGTGTATAGTGACGCATTAAAAGTCCATAATCTTCAATAACTTCATCATCAGCATCATCAAATACCTTTCTAATTGCAGTTTGTGCTTCTACTGTATCAACATTCTTTGCATAATTTAAAACTGTATTCATTGCAGTTAACTCAACTAAATCATACTTACTAAATAAATCCAATAATTCTTCCTTTGTCATTTTTTCACTTACATTTTCCATAAATTTCTCAACCTCCTGAATTAAATATATCACTAGAAAAATTCATTGTCAATGTATTTCTACAATTTTACTACAATATTACTACATTATGTAAAAAATCTCATTTTATTGAGATTTTGTTTTAATTTATATTTTAGTCTTCATCGTAGTAATAATCATCAGGTTCCATATCATCATCCTCTCCAAAATTTTTTGAATCATAATTGCCACTTTTAATTAAATCTTTTTGTCAATCTTCTAATCAGAATTATTTATTTCTTTATTTGTATATTTAGAATAATTAGGTACTTACTTTTTATCACTTAAAGAAAATAACGATTTTAATCCAGTCAAAAATATTGTACCAAGGATGATATTATTTGATTTATTAGAATTATCATTAACTCTATTACTATTTTCCTCTTTATTTTTATTCATTAAATATCTTAATCTTCCTTTGTTATATTCTCCATAAGCATTATTTAATATATTCTTTTTTTCAATAACAGAATTAATTCTATTAACTAATTCATCATCTCTTATAAAATATTTATAAAGATTATTTTTATAACTATCCACAATACAATAAATACCTTGTATACTATTACAATACTCATTTGCTATATTTGATGGTATATCATGATATGTATCTATGACTTGTTTATCTAATTCGTTATATGTATCAAAGAAATCATTAATTTGTGTTTCTAATTCAAAGTTTAATTTTTTAGAAACATTTCCAGCTTTAATATTATATAGACATGCATATATGTGCTTGCAATTTTTATTATTTTCTTCAAAATAAGGACATGTACAAGAAGTTTCTTCTAGCGTTTCACCATTTAATCTAAAAGATACATCATATTCTTCTGTACCCATTACTATACATTTATATAGATTATTATCATTAGAAATATTTTTTATGTGGCCCAGTCTTGATATTTGTTCTCCTCTAAAAATATTTTTGTTTTCAAAATATTTGTCATAAATTGACATATCAAATAATTTTAACTTCTTTAACATATTCTTTTTACTCATAACCTTTTTTATTTTATAGTTCATTAATATCACCTTATAATCACATACAACAAAAAAAATATATTCTTCTGTTTGAATATATTTTTATCAAAAGAGAAAATTTTATAGATTTGATAATTTACATTTTATAAAATCATCCAAGTATTTAGAATCTTTAGTAACCCAATTATATTTTGAATGTTCATTACTTAATTTGATTTCTAATTTTGATCTATCAACATTAATTATAAAATCAATTTCTAAATTATATATTAATTCACCATTTTTACTTTTTATTTCATCATAATAGTGCGTAATTCTTGGATTAAACTCATCTGTAAATCCAATTTCTTCAAGAAGTTCTCTTTTAAGTCCTTCCTTTATTGTTTCACCATCTTCTAAATGACCACCAGGAAATTCCCAAGCTCCAGGATATAAATTATCATTTTCATTTCTTTTAACAATTAAAAATAAATCTTTATCCCTTAATATACCCGTTAGAACAATTTGTGTCTTCATCAGCATTATCCTCCCTTACATTTATTTTATCATACTTTTGATAAAATTAATCAAAGTATTTATCGCTACCTTAAGGAACTTTAAATACAATTAAGCTTTATTTTATTACAATTAGTTCGTAATGTTTTGCAATATAATTAGAATAATTTGAAATAAACCTAATAATTGAAAAGAGCATTACCGAAGATATTGTAATAAATATCAATAAACATTTATAATTTGTATCTAAAGTATCTAATTTGTACTTAATTCAATTCACTTTTTAGAATTTATAAAAGTTTAACAATAAATTTTACTCTCTTCAGATATGTTAAAAAATATAGAAAAATTATCTAAAAACCTTAGACTTTTATAAAAAATAATGTTATAATAGTTTATGACGATGAAAGGAGATATATTATGAACGTAATAGATTTATTTGCAGGATGCGGAGGCTTAAGTTTAGGTTTTGAAATGGAAGGTTTTAATATACCATTGGCAATTGAAAAAGATGAATGGGCATCTGAAACATATAGAGCTAATCATAAAAATACAAATGTTATTACGGGTGATATAACTCAAATATTAAACTTAGATGAATTATTACCAAAAGATATGATTATTGATGGAATTATTGGTGGTCCTCCATGTCAAGGTTTTTCTTTAAGTGGAAATAGAGATAAAAATGATCCAAGAAATAGTTTATTTATGGAATTTGTTAGATTTGTTAAATTCTATAAACCCAAATTTTTTGTTATGGAAAATGTAACCGGAATTTTATCTATGAAAACAAAAACCAATGAAAGTGTTAAAGATCTTATTTTAAAAGAATTTAATGATGCGGGATATAATGTTAAAATTTGTAAGTTAAATGCTGCAGAGCATGGTGTTCCACAAGCCAGAGTTAGAGTTGTATTTATTGGAATAAGAAATGATATTGAATTTATAGAAGAAAAAATCGGACCAAAGCCAACATATTTAGGAGATAAACAAATTACTATAGAACAAGCCATAATGGACTTGCCACAAATTGAGTCTGGTCAAGGAGAAGAAACGATGGAATATGCAAAATCTCCGTCAAATGATTATCAAAAATGGGCAAGAAAAAACAGTAAAAAGGTTTATAATCACATTGCTATGCGTCATACAAAAAGATTAATTGAAAGATTTAAACAAATCGGATATGGAGAATCTGTAGCAAATGTTTCAGAGGAACATAAGCAAAGACAAAGAGGAGATGCCTCAAAAGTAAGTGGAAAAACTTTTTCACAAAATAATATGAGACCTTATCCTAATAAACCATCTCCTACTGTTCCAGCAAGTTTTCAAAGTAATTTTATTCATCCATTTATTAATAGAAATTTTACAGCTAGAGAAGGAGCAAGATTACAGTCTTTTCCAGATACGTATATTTTTCACGGTAAAAGAACAACAATGTCTTGGGAGAAAAATTTATCACAATACCAACAAATTGGAAATGCTGTTCCACCATTATTAGCAAATGCAATAGCAAAAAGCATACTTAAATATTTTAGTTAAGTATGCTTTTTTTATTCTTCAACATTTATTAATCTTCCAGGAGTTATAACATCTCTTTCAACTGCTATATCAGCAATATCAGAAACAATTTCATTATAATAATCCTCTAATACAGAATATTCAATTAACGATTGTTCATCTAATCTTAATACAAACATTTCATTTAATACATTATCATATCTAGCAGATATAATTTTATCACTTCCAACTTGATTTGTTTCCATTAAAACATAGGTTTTTGCGTTAGGAGTTGCATTTTTTATTAACTTACTTGAATATTGAACTTCACCAAACATAGTAGCATCCAAATATGTTTTAACTTCAACTGCAACAATTGGTAAAATTATTTCAAATTCTTGATTTTCTATGGTCATCTTTATTTTTTTCCCAATACAAAAATCAACATCTTTTTTCATAATATTAATTTTTAAGTCATTTCCAATTTTCATACCAGCATATATTCCTTTATTATATATACCTAATGTTCCATTTTTAATATATTCATTATCATCAAATAAATATGAACTCAATTCTTCTAAAAATGTTGACCTAAATTTTGATTGAGAAGTAATACCATTATCACTAGTAAATTTATCAAGTTTTTTATAGTATTCATTTATTATATTTGTAGCCCTCTTAAAAGTTTCAGTATCTGCTTTAGAAAAATCTATTTCTAACAATTCCGTTTTTGTTTTTAAATATTCATTGAGATAAAAATCCTCTATAATTTCGCCTAGTCCTTTATAGTTAGAATTAATTTTATTTTTAAAGTTACTTTCATGAATCAACAACATATTAATCACCATCCAAAAATATTATAACATACTAATCAGCATTATTTTACATTTTTCATATATTTTATATAAAAACTTAATATCAACAAAAACCACACCTCAAAAAAATAAAACTACTTTAAACACATATAAAATAAGGCTTTTCGTCATTCTTAAATTCGTATCTAATTTGTATCTAATACAATGCAGTTGAAAGTAGTAAATCTACACAAATCCTTATAAACGCTAACTTTAAAAATAAGAGTCTAATGTCTCTCATCAGTTGGCTATTATATTAAAAAGAGGATTGTTTAAAATACCAGTGTTAATACATATTGGTATAATTGCCTTTTTATTCTTTATTTAATAACCAATCAACCACATTGATTTTTGTTATTCCTTCAGAATTAGCTTCCATATCTATATCAGATATTATTAAATATTTTGGATAATGGTCTCCTGTTTTTGTAATGGTTTTAATTTTCTTTCTAGAACTTTTTCATCTCTAACTGCTAATGCAACTTGAAAATATTTTAAGCCATCTCTATTTTCAGCAACAAAGTCAACCTCTAAATCATCAACTTTTCCAGCATATACTTTATATCCTCTTCTTAACAATTCAAGATAAACTATATTTTCTAATATATGTCCCATATCACTACCAGCTTTTTTGCCTAATAAATAACTTCTTAATCCTTGTTCAACAGCATAATATTTATAATTTCTTGCAAGTAAATTCTTACCTTTAACATCAAATCTTTCAGCTATATATATTAAGAAACTTTCTACAAAAGAGGATATATAGTTTTCAACAGTATGATTACTTGTAAACATTCCTTTACTTGTTAATGTATCACTTATTTTTTTAGGAGATATTGGACTACCTATACTATCAAATATAAATTTAATATACTTTCTAATAGCATTTTATCTGTTATATTATTTCTAGTTATTATATCTTTATAAACTATTGTAAATATACCTTTCAAGTATGTATCCAAATCATTAGGATTATCTTGAAGTATTGATATATTACCTGGCATACCACCATTTTTCATATAGTCTAAAAAGTATTCATAACGACTTTTATTAGGATTATTAAATGCACTTAAATATTCTTTACTTTAAAAGATAATGGTAACATTTTTATTTCCACATATCTTCCTGATAATAACGTTGCTAATTCTCCAGATAACATATAGGCATTTGAAACCGTTATATATACGTCAACATTTTTCTTTATATATAAACTATCAACAGCTTTCTGAAATTTAGAAAAATTTTGAACCTCATCTAAAAAAACATAATATTTTTCTTTGAATCTATTTTTTTATTTACATAATCATATAGTTCATTATAACTTTCAAAATTATAATCAACATCTTCACGATTTGAAGTATCCATAGCTGAATTTGTTGTTATTTCATTAAGTTGTTTCTTTAATTTTTCTACTTCTAATTGTAATTTTCTTACTTCTAGTTCTTTTGCTCTTATTAAATTTAATATTTCACTATTATTCATAAAATTATGCCTCAACTAGTTCTAATGAAGATATAAAGTCTAAAATTGAATTAATCGTATCATCTATAGATAATTCTAGCCAATTATTTTTTGCCGTATTAACCATGGATTTAAATCTCTTGTTTGATAATGTGAATTTTAAACTATTTTGTAACTCAGCTATATCATTTTCTTCAATTAATTCATTTTTAAAAATTAATTTATCTAAATAAGTTAAAAAGCGGTACTTATCAAAATCACTTTTATTTATCAAATAATAAATATCAAAAATGTCTTTATATCTAGTTGATGTAATGCCAAATTTTAATAATGACTTTATTTTTTCAACACATATTTGTTCTTTTGAATTAGCAAGTAAAATAACATTATTAGAATGAGTCCCTAAATCAAAACATAATTCATCTTGGTCTATATCAATATCTTTATGTACACCTATATCTAATTTGGTAGAAAATATATTACCAAAATTATCAGATATTTCTATAAAAACTCTCTTACCATCATAATCTTGATGATGAAGTCTTTTTATTGGTGAAGTAATTTTTATTTTAATATCTTTATCATTTAATTTTTCTATAAATGCTTCTATTGCAGAATCATCTAAAGAATATCTTATAAAATCTATATCTAAATCTTGTGTTGCTCTTCTTATATCTTTAGAAATAGCCATCATTACAACTCCACCCTTAATTGTTACATTTTTATTTAAGCTAGAATTGCTTATTTGAGATAAAATAATATCTTGGCAAGTTTTCGAAATAGCATTTAAATTTGAATATCCACTCGCTAAATAATTATTAAATATTGTATTTATATTCATTAAAACACCTCTTTCATAATAACATCATACAAGTAATTTTCTATTGAAAAATTACTTATGTATTCAGCTATTTTTTTTGTATTAAGGGTATCTTTAATTTCTCTATAATTTTCAATTATCTCTTTATAATAATCGAAACCTATCGAATTTCTATTTCTTATTAATTCTATTAGCATTCTTTCTTTGTCATAAATTTTAACTTCCACACCATTTATATTTAAAGTCGATTTTCCAATATCAAAAAACTTTTCTTGATAATATACAACTTTAATTCTACTATCACTAATTTTAGTACTATCCCTTTTTAATGCAAGATATTCTTTTTCAGGAATAACATCTGTTAAATTATGGTAATAAAATGCACTATCCATAGTAAATATTGCATTAGGATATTTTTTTGATATTATTTCTAAATAATTCACATTCTTTTTATCACTGTAAATTCCTTTTTCAATTTTAAATATTTTCCCTTCTTGGATTAACTTTTTTATTTTATAATCACTTTCATATTTCTGAATGAGTTCTTTATATAGTAATACCATTTTAATCACCTCTTGATATAATTTTAAAGTAATTTACCACAAAAGTCAATTAATTGTGGTATTTTAATTAAAAAGTAACACTTAGATACCAAAATTAATAATTTTTATCAAACTTATACAAATTTATTTATGTTTATACTCTAATTTTTTTAAATTCAAGCAAAAAAATGAGAGCTTTCGCTCTCTTCAGGGGGTTTTGGTTACACTTTCACACATATCCGTAAAAGTGTGTGTTACGTAACATATTGTTACGCTATATTAATAATAAAATATTTTAATTTAAAAGTCAATATCTTTAATCCATATTTATACTTTCTTTTAACATATTTTTTAAAACATCATATTTATCAATATTATCTAATACTTCTTCAGAATCAGCTTTAGCTTTTATCAAAAGTTCATAATCTTTTTGAATATTTGCTAGTTTAAAACTCATATCACCACTTTGTTTTATACCAAATAAATCACCTGATCCTCTTAGTTTTAAATCTTCTTCAGCAAGTGTAAATCCATCACTTACATTTTCCATTATATTAAGTCTTTCAGTCTCTCTATTAGTCATTAAAACGCAGTATGATTGTTCACTATTTCTTCCTACTCTACCTCTTAATTGATGAAGTGTTGCAAGTCCAAATTTATATGCATCAAATATAACTATCATAGTTGCATTTTTAACATCTACTCCAACTTCTATTACAGTAGTACTTATTAATATATCTATTTTTTTATTTACAAAGTCATCCATAACTTTATTTTTTTCTTTAGGAGAAAGTTTACCATGCATAACACCTATATTATAGTTTTTAAATGCTAATTTAAACTTCTTTTCTAGTTTCTTAGTATCTTCCATTTCTTCTTCTGAATCTTCTATTAATGGAGATACTATATATATTTGATGACCTAAATCTAATTCTTGTTTTATTTTTACAAGTACTTTTTTTATATCACTATTATCAAATACTTTAGTTATTATCTTTTTTCTTCCACTAGGCATTGTATTTATTATAGATATGTCCATATCTCCATATATAGTAAGAGCATATGTTCTTGGTATTGGAGTTGCACTCATATAAAGTACATTAGGCATATTACCTTTATTTCTTAAGTTATTTCTCTGATTAACTCCGAATCTATGTTGTTCATCTGTTATTACTAATCCTAAATTATTATATTTTATATCATCTTCTATTATGGCATGCGTTCCTATTACCATATTTATCTTACCTGATTTTATATCCTCATATATTTTATTTTTTTCACTTTTTTTAGTACTTCCTGTTAGAAGTGCAATTTCTATATTATATTCTTCTAATAGATTTTTAAAATTTTCATAATGTTGATTAGCTAGTACTTCAGTTGGAACCATAAGTGCACTTTGATATCCACTTAAATATAACGCATACATACTTATTAATGCTACTATTGTTTTACCTGAACCAACATCACCTTCTAATAATCTATTCATTCTTTTATTACTTTTTAAATCCTTAAATATATCATTTAATGCTTCTTTTTGATGAGTAGTTAATTCAAATGGTAATCCATTTATAAATTCATTAATTTTAACTATATCAATATCTTTTTCATAACCAATATTTAAATTATTATTTTTTCTTTTTAGTGCATTTATTTTCATCATAAATATAAATAGTTCTTCATATTTACATCTATTTATCGCATCTTTTAATCCTTTTTTTGGATTATGAATTATTCTAAGTGCTTCTTTTTTATCTATAAAATTATACTTATTTATTATTTCTTCTGGTATATAATCTACAATATTACAGTCATTTAATGCTTCATTTATATATTTATTTAATGACTTATTATTTATGCCTTTTACTAAGTGATAAATAGGCTCTATTAATGTTCTATCTCCTAAATCAAATAACTTTATATCTGCTGCATTTATTGTATTACTTTTAGTATCATATTTACCTATTACAGTTATATATTTTCCAATTAATAAATTAGGTTTTAAAAATGCTCTATTAAATATTACAACATTTACTAAATTATTACTTGTATTAAACTTAAATGATAATCTATTCATATTTTTAAAGTAACTAATAGTTGGAATAGTTTCTATAATTCCAGATACTACTACTTTTTCTTCATATAAGGAAGTTTGTTTTAATATTTCATATCTATATGGATAATCATTTATTAAATCATTAACATTATTTATTCCAAGTTTATTTAATGTACTTACTGTTTTAGGTCCAATGCCTTTTATATTTGTTAACTCAGTCAAAACTATTCACATCCTTTAAAAATATTATAACATATTTTTTAAAAAGTACTTGACAAATTACCCATTTATAAGTAATATATATGCTACCAATTCCCAAATGGCGAATTGGTGCTAGTATCACACTAGCCAACCCCTTTTTATTCTTTTTTATAGAGCTGCCCTTCAGGGGGGACGGCTCTTTTTTTGACTTAAAATATAAAAAAAGTGTAGTTATTATTTTTTAACTACACTTTTTATTTCTTGTAATTCAAATCTATATTTTTGTTTTACATCTGGATATTTATCATGATCTACTTCACTTAAAAACATATCAAGTGGTCTAGCATATATTCCATTTTTATGATTAGTATTTTCACTATTTGTACATTCATATATAACTAATTCTTCACCTGTTTCAGAGTGTTTAGCAACTGTTATAACATGTGCTGTTGCTCCTTTAAAATGTCTCCATGTTGTATTTGGTTTAACTTCTCTCATTTGTTCCTCCTCTTAATTACTTAAATTCTTATAATATTCAAATCTTTTAATTGCTTCTTTTTTATTTTCTGTTAACAATTCTTTAGCAAGTTTTGGACTAACAGTTTTAATCATTGTATATCTATTTTCTCCATCTAAGAAGTTATCATATAAATCAAAGTCTGGTGATTTAAAATCTAATGTAAATTCTTCTTTTTCCCCATCATATCTAAATATTGGGAAATAACCTGATTTTACTGCTAATCTTTCTTCTTCAATAGAATTACCCATTCCTTTTTTAATACCATGATTAATACAAGGTGAATATGCAATTACTAGTGATGGTCCTTTATGACTTCCAGCATCTCTTAATGCTTTTATTGCTTGATTCATATTTGCTCCTAAACTTATTTGAGCAACATATACATTAGGATATCCCATCATCATTCTTGCTAGATCTTTTTTAGATGTTTTTTTACCATCATTAGCAAATTTAGCAACTGCACCTTTTTCAGTTGATTTACTTGCTTGACCACCAGTATTCGAATATACTTCTGTATCAAGTACTAATATATTTACATCTTCTCCTGATGCCATAATATGGTCTATTCCACCAAATCCTATATCATAACTCCAACCATCTCCACCTACTATCCAAACATCTTTTGACATAATATATCCTTTTAATGGTTCAAGTTCTTTTACTTCATCATAGTTAATATTTTCCATTATTTCTTTAGTAATATTATAATTGTCTTTATTTACTAACCATTTATTAAACATTTCTATATTTTTTATTCCAAGTCTACCTTTTAATTTTTCTTTCATTATATTAGTAATCTTTTCTTTAGCAAGATCCATAGTTATTCTCATACCTAATCCATATTCTGCATTATCTTCAAATAATGAATTTGACCAAGACACATTGTATGGATTTGTTGGAAGACTTCCACCGTATATTGATGAACATCCAGTTGCATTTGCGATTATAAGTCCATCTTTATATATTTGTGTTAATAATTTTAAGTAAGGTGTTTCACCGCATCCTGCACATGCACCTGAATATTTAAATAATGGTTCATTAAATGCTACTCCTTTTATAGTAGATTCTAAATATAATTTTTTATTAGTTATATTTTTTATTTCATTATTTATTCTTTCTACTTCTTTATGGTCTGTCATAATTAATGCTTTTGCACCAAGTTTACCAGGACATGTATTTGCACATAAACCACATCCTGTACAATTTTCATAACTAATTTCAAGTGCATATTTATATTCATCATTACCCATACATGGTATAACTACTACATTTTTATTTTTCTTAATTTCATCTTCTGTCATTAATTTTGGTCTTATTACTCCATGTGGACAAACTATAGAACATTGATTACACTCTATACAATTTTCTTTTACCCATCTTGGTAAAACTTGCGCTATATTTCTTTTTTCTAAATTTGATGTATTAACAGGAAATACTCCACTTTCGTGTTTTTCAAAGTCTTTTACTGTTAAATCATTACCTTTTAAATGAATAATATTATCTATAATTCCAGTATATTTTTCTTCTGAATAACTTAGATTTTTCCAAAGTTCATCTACTTCTACTTTAACAATTTTATTTTCTATATCTTTTATAGCATTAATATTATTATTTACTATTTCATCACCTTTTTTAGAAAAATGAAGTTTAATACTGTCTTTTTGATCATTTGTAAATTCAGCATGTGGAAGTACTTTAGTTATATATACAATAGCATTTTCCATTATCATACTTATTTTATTTGGAATATTATTTTCTTTAGCAATCTTATATGCATCAATTATATAAAATTTAACATTCTTTTTTGCAAGTTCATATTTTATTTTATTTGATAAAGTATTCTTTATTTCTTGTTCAGTTTTATCTGTTACTAATATGAATATACCATTTTTTCTTATTTTAGATAACATATCATACTTTTCTAAGTATACATCTTTAGTACATACTACAATATGTGGATTTGTTATATAATATGGCATATTTATTTTTTCTTTTCCTATTCTTAAGTGTGATACAGTAATTCCACCACTCTTTTTAGAATCATATTCAAAATATCCTTGTACAAAAGCTTCAGTTTCTGTTCCAACTGTTTTAATAATATCTTTAGATGCCGAAATCATACCATCTGAACCATATCCATATATAAGCATTTCAATATTTTTCTTATCACTTTTTATTTTACATGGTTTTAAACTTTTACCTGTAACATCATCTACTATTCCTATTGTAAATGAGTTAATAGGTTCATTACTATCTAAGTTTTTAAATACTGCATATAGATCTTCTAAATTAGTATCTTTACTAGATATTCCATATCTTCCACCTATTATAAATGGTTTATTTTTTACATCATTAAATATATTTACTACATCTTCATATAGTGGTTCACCAACTGCTCCTGCTTCTTTTGCTCTATCTAATACCGCTATTTTACGTACCTTTTTAGGTAATACTTCTAAGAAATATTTTTTAGAGAATGGTCTAAATAAATGAACTATTAATACACCTACTTTTTCTCCCTTAGCATTAAGTACATCTACAAGTTCTTTTAATGCATCACACACAGAACCCATCGCAACTATTACTTTTTCTGCATTTTCATCACCATAATAATTAAATGGTTTATAATCTGTTTTAAATTTTTTATTTATTTTTTCCATGCATTCATTTACTACATCAGGCATCTTATCATAATATTTATTTCTTGCTTCTAAATTTTGAAAATATACATCATCATTTTGTGTTGTACCTTTTATTTGTTTTTTTGATATCATACTTTCTTTTCTAAAGTTATCTATAGTTTTAAATGGTACAAGACCTTTTATCTCAGACATATCTGGAACATATACTTTATTTAGTTCATGACTTGTTCTAAAACCATCAAAAAAATTAACAAAAGGTAGTTTTCCTTTTAGTGTACTTAAGTAAGATGCAAGTGTCATATATATTGTATCTTCTACGGAAGAAGACGCTAAAAAGCAAAATCCTGTACTTCTTGATGCGTATATATCAGAATGATCTCCAAATATACTTAAAGCATGTGTTGCGACAGTTCTTGATGCTACATTTATTACACAAGGAAGCATTTCGCCTGCTATTTTATACATTGAAGGTATCATTAAAAGAAGTCCTTGACTTGCTGTATATGTACTAGCAAGTGAACCTGTTTGAAGAGAACCATGTACAAGCGCTATTGCCCCTGCTTCGCTTTGCATTTCTATTAATTTAACTCTATTATTAAATAGATTAAGTCTTCCTTCAGTACTCCATTTATCTATATATTCACTCATTGGTGATGCAGGTGTTATTGGATATATACCTGCTATTTCAGTAAACATATAAGATATATGAGCGCATGCTTCATTACCATCTATTACTTTATATTTTCCCATGTTATCACTATCCTTCTAAATAATTATATCATAAAATGAAGATATTTACTATACTTTGTTATTTCCTTTTATTTACTATGGTTTATTATTATTCTTTTTTATAATTTATCATACTTTTTCAAGTTTTTAGTCACTATTTAGTACCTAAAAGGAGTGATTAAAAATGTATTATAAATGTAAGTATTTAAAACAAAGACAAAAGAATTATAAGTGGTATGGATATTGTACTAAAAGAAGAAAAATAGTACCTCTATTTTGTAAGGAATGTGATGTTGTTGAATATAAAGAACAAAAAACACTCAAATCACACACAAATAGACAAGCCAAGAGAGAAAAAGAAAGATTTAGTATAATTTATCGTGATTTAACTAAATGCTGTAATTGTGGCTCTAAAATAGGTATAGAAAAAAATGAAGTTTTTGAGGGCTCTTATCGTCAAATTTCTATAAGGTATGGAATGGTATGTCCCTTTTGTAAAACTTGTCATACTCAATTTCATAATGATATTATGCTCAACTTATTTTATAAAGTTATGTTTGAAAAAGAATTTTTGAAAACACATTCTAAAGAAGAATTTATAAAAATATTCGGTCAAGACTATATTTTTAAATTAGAGCAAAAAAAAAGAAGCTAACCAACTAAGGCTAGCCTCTTTTAATATCTCACTTTCTAAAATAATTTTATATTATCCCATCTTGTTAAACCATTTTTAAGATTTAGGTTTACTTGTCTTTGTACTTCATCATAATTAGAACCTAAAGCTTTTCTACGAGCTTCTCCATTACCGAAGTCACCTCTTATAGTTTTACGAACTAGATCTAAAATATCAACGCTTGGAGTTGGTGCTGGAGTTGGCTTATTACTATTTAACAACTCATTAACTTTAGCTTGAACTTCATTATAATTATATCCAGCATTAGTTAAACGATTATATCTTTCATCACCATTTCCCCATTCACCACGGATAACTTCTTTAGCTACCTCATCAACGCTTTTCTTTGCTGATGGTGTTGGAGTTGGTGCTACTACTTTTCCTATGGCTGGATTTACTATACAACCTCTAAATGTATAAGCACTACCTAGTCCCCATCTTCCATTAGTATTTCTTCTTGTACTATTCCAAAAAGCACTTCCACCATATCCGGATTCACTTGTATAAATAGTATTGCTGTCTATAATTTTTTCAACAACAGCTACATGACCTGCTCCATCGTTTCCTGACAAAGTTCCTTTTCGCCAAACCATAATACCACCTAAAGTTGGTACTGATGATATTTCTAAGCCATAAGTATTTTTAGCTCTTTCAATAAAATTTTCAGCATTACAATTTAATGATGGATATTTCATAGCACCAATTATTTCATTGAATCTTCCACAAGCATAACCAACACAATTAGACAATACATTACATTGACTATCAGTAGGACTACCTTGGATACAAGTTGAATATCCACCTTTACTTTTAGTAATAAAAAATTTATTTCCTGATGTAGGTTTAGTCGTTCTTACATTCATTTTCAATTTCACCGTCCTCTACTAAAATATCCATTCCATCTTCATTGAAAGTTGTTTGTACTTCCAATTCTTCAACTTCTTTTGTTGTTTCTTCTACAACGATTTCTTTTTCTTCCATTTTAATTCCTCCTTTAAATGAAAATTATTTATAAAAAAGAGAGCAATTTATTTGCCCTCTCCTTTACCATTATTAAAATTACTTAATCCATTAGAGCCTAAGCTAATTGATATAGCTGTTAGTAAATATATAACTATATCTACAGCCCTAAATGTTCCCATAACAATATTTGTTATAGTCAATAATATAAATGCAATAAAAAAACTCCAATACTTCGTTGGAATCTTTTTTATATACTTTAACCCTTTAGTAAATTCTACCACCATAAATACTATAGTGACAAAACTTGCATAAGTGGTTAAGGTGTCCCACGAAAGAAAATTATCCATATTCTACCTCCTATCACTTTCTCATAGAATCTTCAATATTATCAAGTCTATGATGAGCTGATTTAGTAGAAGATTCTACCGCCGACACTCTTTCAGCTAACGATTGTAAAGATTTTGATATATCTTTATTATCAAGCCTTATTTCATCAACATTTTTACTAATTATATCTAATTTAGTATCAATTTTAGTTGTTGTTGTTACCTCCTCTTTGGTTTCTTGTTTAGTATTCCTTTTACTATTCATATAAAAAGTAGCATAACCAATAATACCTCCAATAATAGTGAACACTAAGCCAACTGATATACTATCCATATTTAATCATCTTTATTACTTTTGCTTTCTACAGGAATATCAGGAAATTCCACATTATATGGAAATCCCTCTTGTTTAGTAATATCTCTTAGCTTTTGTCTATACTCAGCCCATTCACCATTAAGAATCTCATTAAAATTAGTAAAGAAAGTTTTAATTGTTGATAATAAATTACCTGCTGTTATTTCACTAGGAATATTTAATCCTATTCTATCTAGTAATAAGTGTTGATCACTTTCAGCTAATAACTTATCTCTTACTTCCCTTACTTTATTAGCCATAGCTTCATAATCTCTAGTTTTAGCTAAAACTAGCCAATCATTTAAGTTATCATTTATTGCTTGCTCTAAATCATTTCTATAAATAGTAGTGATTTTATAAACTGAGTATTCATAAAGTGTTTCATCTTCTTCTTGAATCTCTTTTACATCATCAAAAAAAGCAACTTCAATTAAGTTGCCTTTTCTATCACCTATTTTGAAACTTTCCGGAGCTATTGTACTTCTTGCTTTCATTTCTTACAACCTCCTTACATTTCTTGTAATCAATAAATGGTTTAATATATTTTTGTTGATAATTATATGAATCACAATGTTTTAACCAACCACTATAACTTAACATAGCGGAAGCGTCTTTGAAATTCAATTCATCTTTTTTAGAAATCTTTTTTGCTCTTCTTTTTATACGCAAAAAATTACTTCTTCTTAAAGTAGTATATCCTCTATAAAATCTATATCCTAAAAAATCAATAGGACGGCTTTCGGTTTTAAATAATTGCCAATTTTCTTTTATAGTCAATTTTTCATTTCCTAAAAATTCTTCAATAGCATATTTAACTTTTCTTAATTCCTTTTTATTATTTGAAAAAAGAACCATATCGTCCATATAACGAATATAATATTTTACTTTCAATACTTCTTTAATATAATGATCTAAATCCTGTAAATAAAAATTAGCAAACCATTGAGAAGTATAATTACCAATAGGTAAACCCTCTTTACCGCTATCAATAATAACATCTATTAAATCTAGCGTATCTTTGTCTTTTATTATTTTTCTAAATTTAGATTTTAATATATCCTTATCAATACTAGGATAAAACTTTTTAACATCAAGCTTTAAACAATATTTAGTATATTTCCTATCATTTACTAATATTCTTTTTAAATAATTCATTCCTCTTTGGATTCCACGACCTTTAATAGAAGCACAGCATAATTCATACATACCTTTATAAATAATTGATTGTATTTGTAGCATTAAAGCCCAGTGTACTACTTGATCCGGATAAAATCGAGGCTTATAAATTATTCTTTCTTTTTTATTAGCTCCATCGTGTATTATCATTTCAATATACGGACTAGGAGTATAACTTTTTTCTTTTAGCATTTTTTGAACCTGCATAGCATAATAAGTAGGAGAATCTAATATTTTTTCAACATTTTTTCTCTTAGTTTTACCCATACTAGCTTTACAAATTGCTAATTCAATATTGTCTAGCTCAACAATTTTTTCATAAATAAATCCTTTTCTTTTCATTCATTTGTCACCAAATTCTTATATTTGCCTGCCACTTTTTCGAGAAATTCCATCTTTCAGGAGATAAACCTACTAAAGCAACCCAGAACGACTAATTTTCAGCAAGGGCTGAGGAAAATGATGTGTAAGTTATTTTATATAAGTGGTCGAGCACCGGTCGTAATACCATAATAAGAGGAAGTTTCAGCAAACCACCAATACCACAAGCCGACATAAGAAAGTGTATCATTAAAAGCACCGCCGACAAGAGAGGCTTAATTAAGACCGAGCCAACACACCAAATCCCTTAATGTGTATTTTAAATATAATAAGTCGAGCACCGATGTTAGCGTTAGCACTACTCGAGTTCTCCCAGCAATTCCAATACCACAAGCCAGCCGGCAAACCATTATCATATCTACCGCCGACAAGAGCAAAAGTATATACAAAGAGAAAAACACCAGCACAAAACACATCAAATCCCATAATGAGTATCTTAATATAATAAGTCGAGCACCGAAATAGGCTATGTAAGTCGAGGACATAACACTAAAGTCCCAAGACCATAAGCCACATCTAAAACCATCAAGCCAACGACCGC
>ULZB01016637.1_pt1 | contig 21855 bp, 21 predicted proteins | sample 1962691 | NCBI WGS metagenome assembly ULZB01 (sample SAMEA4835878, study PRJEB28245) | human gut metagenome | biome: gut microbiome; material: fecal sample | place: Denmark | collected 2008 | reverse complement strand
ACGTGCTCTGGCCAACTGAGCTAAAGAGGCGGGTGGGTAAGCTAACTGCATCGCGCCGCTACAACCAACTACCTTTGCTGCGGTCAAGCCCTGGAGGATTCGAAGGGAGCTGGCCGTGCAGCACTTACCCATAATATTGTGCTCAACTACGAATGAGTATATCCTCATTTTTCGTTTTTGCGAGTGCAAAGATAATGCTTCCTGTCATTGTAACCAAATAAAAACGCGTATATTTTTATTTGGTATACAAACTAAAGTCACAAAACGACCGTTTTCATACACAGTATTAGATCACGAAAAAATGATTTCCCCAAAACAGGATTTAGGTACTTGTCTCCCCTTTTTATTATCTACACTGTTTTTGTCTACACTCTGCACTTTTGATTATATATCATTGATATTCAATAGAATACGTAGTGTATACACCAATACATTCCATATACACTACCATCAGCACAGCAAACACACTGTCTAACACCCGTTTGCACATTATGCGCTAACGCTTGTGCCAGGGCATTTATTCCGTATTGAGGGAGCGAAAATTTAATTGCTCCAACTGAATTTTCTATCTCCCTATACAGAAAATACGGGTTTGCAATGCTGAAGAACCTGTTTAATAGTACCGACAAATGTAGAAGAGTGTAGACAAGTGCAGATAGTTGTGTAGATTGTAATTAACCGTGTCTACACTTCATAACAACCTCAAAATCAGATATTTTAGGATAAAAGTGCAGAGTGCAGACAATTTGCATAAAAAGCCATTGTGGGTGTTCGATAAGTAGCAGCTTAGTAATAACCATACAATAGACCAAGCTACATGAACAATTAAAATGCGTTATGTGCTTTGTATTGAAAGTGTTTAGCGGTATCTTTGCACAATGCTCACTTTGAAAGGGGCAACAAAATTAGCGTCGCAGAGACTTTATACTTTGGCGACTAAAATACGTCATCATGAAAGAATTCGATTTACAATCAAAATACAAACCGACAGGCGATCAACCTGAAGCCATACGCCAACTGACAAACGGCGTACTTGACGGCACCCCGGCACAGGTGTTGTTAGGCGTAACCGGCTCTGGCAAGACATTCACAATAGCAAACGTTATAAAGAATGTAGGGAAACCCACATTAGTACTCAGCCATAATAAAACGCTTGCGGCTCAGCTGTATTCAGAATTCAAGGGATTTTTCCCTAATAATGCCGTAGAATATTATGTATCCTACTATGACTATTATCAGCCTGAGGCGTATATTGCATCAACTGATACGTATATAGAAAAAGACCTTGCCATCAACGAGGATATTGACAAGTTAAGACTTGCTGCCACCTCGGCCCTACTTTCTGGACGCAATGACGTGATTGTGGTTTCATCGGTATCATGCATATATGGCATGGGAAACCCTGCGGCTTTTTATGAGAATGTGATCGACTTGAAGGTTGGCAAGGTGCTCTCCATGAACAGCCTGCTTAATCACCTTGTTTCGAGTTTGTACACCCGTAATGATGTAGCACCAAAGGCAGGTAATTTCAGGGTTAAGGGGGATACAATTGATATTTATCTGGCCTATGCCGATGAATTGATACGTGTATGTTTTTGGGACGATGAAATAGATAGCATTGAAGAGATTGATGCCATATCGGGCACAAGGCTCAACACCTATGATGAATACAAGGTGTACCCAGCCAATCTTTTTCTCACATCAAAAGAGACTCAAGAACTTGCCATCCGTAATATACAGGACGATTTGTGCAAACAGGTAAAGGAGTTTGAGGAAGAAGGCAAGACGCTTGAAGCCAAACGTCTGAAAGAGCGTGTGGAGTATGACATCGAAATGATACGCGAGCTTGGCCATTGCGCTGGAATTGAAAACTATTCGCGCTACTTCGACGGACGCGAACCTGGCACAAGACCATTCTGTCTGCTCGACTTTTTCCCGAAGGATTTTCTGATTGTTATAGATGAGAGTCATGTAACTGTGCCACAAATCCGAGCTATGTATGGAGGAGACAGGTCGCGCAAAGAAAGCCTTGTCAACTATGGTTTCCGACTACCTGCGGCTCTTGACAACCGGCCCCTCAAATTCGATGAATTTCATGAGATGGCCAAACAGGTCATTTATATAAGCGCCACCCCGGCTGAGTATGAGCTCAAAGAGAGTGAGGGGGTTGTTGTCGACCAAGTTATCCGTCCGACCGGACTTCTCGATCCGCCAATCGAAGTGCGTGACACAGACTTCCCCGTAGACGATTTAATGCACGAAATCCACAAATGCAAGGAGAACGAAGAACGCGTATTGGTGACGACGCTCACAAAACGCATGGCTGAGGAACTAACAGATTATCTGCTCAAGAATGGTATCAATACTGCCTATATTCATAGCGACGTTGACACCTTGGAACGCGTACAAATTATGGAGGATCTGCGCCGAGGCATTTACGATGTGCTCGTGGGAGTCAATTTATTGCGTGAGGGATTAGATTTGCCAGAGGTAGCCCTTGTAGCGATACTTGATGCGGACAAGGAAGGTTTTTTGCGATGCGAGCGTTCGCTTACACAGACTGCTGGCCGAGCTGCCCGTAATGTAAACGGACGTGTGATCATGTATGCAAAGGAGATAACACAGTCTATGCAACAAACTATTGACGAGACGAACCGCAGACGCACAAAACAGATTGCCTATAACATGGCACATCATATTACACCGCAGCCTATTTTCAAACCGATTGAAAGCAATGAATTGGTTGAAATGCAACGTAATAAGCAAAATATGAAGCAAGCAGCCGATGCCTCTCATAACACATATAATATACAACGCAACAGCGATTTAAGCATTGCCGCTGAGGCAAAGCCAAACTACGGGCATAAAACAAAAACGGAAAGCATTGAACAAAAGAAGGAACGGCTGCAAAAAGCCATGAAAAAGGCAGCGGCAGACTTTGACTTTATATTGGCGGCTCAACTGCGTGACGAATTACTTTCATTGGATAAGTAGACTTTTTGCAATATAATTCGAGTGTCAGCCCACCGACCTATATGCACTCCGCCCATAAGGCAAAACGACACACCGCCTCTCACAAGAGCCATACATCTGCCAAGCCCTTCAGCATGCTCAATTAAGGAAAATGGCCGAGTAAATTCGTCCTGAATTTATGCCCAGTTTTCGAGCCGAAAAGAATACATCACTATGCACATAAGTACAAACATTGGCAATCTGTATGTTTGAAAGCTTTACGCCAGCCTCTTCCAACAGATATACGTTGGCAGCCCATAGGTCGATATGGGGCTTTGACCATGTTGTATTATCGATTATGCTTGTAGGAAATCCAGCCTCTTCGAATGCTATTCGAACCTCGTTGCCCACTTCAAAAGCTTGTTGCGATATGCTTGGACCTATAACGGCCACACAATCCGATGCAATGGTTCCATACTTTTCATGCATCATGCTCAAGGCATTTTGACTGATACGTTTAACTGTGCCGCGCCAGCCTGCATGTATGGCTGCAACCGCTTGATGCACTTTGTCATGGATTAGCACGGGTACACAGTCGGCAGTAGATATCCCAATGCACTGCCTCGGCTCATCTGTAATCAAAGCGTCTATGTCTTGCAACAGGTCTGTCTGTTCTTGACGCGTAAGCGACAAAAAAGCTTTGTCTATACAGCGGACATCAGAGGTATGTGTCTGTCTTGGCACCCATAGGTTCTGCGCTGGAACCCCCAACTCTTCACATAGCCATGCTCTGTTGCGTTCTACCCTACCCTTGTCATCACCACAGTAGTGTGTCACATTAAAAGCTGCATATGCACCCATTTGGTCTATCTCATCACCACTTAAATTAAACGGGGACAAACGAGTTGTAGAGAATGCGGTAACCTCGTTTGAAAGTTCGTATTTTAACAAGCTCTTATTTTCCATCATAGTGCGTCAGATATGAAAAAAGAGTACGGAATAGAAAAACAACCGTACTCTCTATTACTATATATATGTTTATTAGTCTTCCAAGTCTTCAATATCGTATATTTCTTCATCGGCAGAATCGTCATCATCTTCGTCGGATATGTCGTAGTCTGCTTGCCAATCGGCAAAATCGGTGGCCAGGACACTGGCCTCACGGTCACGATGCACAATCGACCCACCTTCGGCAACCGACTGCAGTTTATTGCTTTCGCTATTCAATTCTTCCCAAAGAATGTCTTTTAGTCGTTCTATTCCAAAACCAGTAACTGATGATATGTAAACTACTGGCAAGTCGTTAGGCAATTCGGCCTTAAGCATGTCCATGAGTTCATCGTCAAGCAGGTCACATTTCGTCACAGCTAATACGCGATGTTTGTCGAGCATACCAGGATTAAATTTAGACAATTCGCCCAATAGCACATTATATTCCTTGGCTATGTTGTCTGTATCGCCAGGAACCATGAATAGCAACAACGAATTTCGCTCAATGTGGCGTAAGAAGCGCAAACCTAACCCGCGACCTTCACTTGCACCCTCAATAATACCAGGTATGTCGGCCATCACAAAAGACTTGTGATCGCGATAGGCCACCACACCAAGGCTCGGCTCCATTGTCGTGAACGGATAATTTGCTATTTTAGGGCGAGCAGAAGACAAGCTTGATAACAGAGTTGATTTTCCAGCATTCGGAAATCCAACCAAACCGACATCGGCCAATAGTTTCAACTCTAATATAACCATCATTTCCTGCATTGGTTCGCCAGGTTGTGCGTATCGAGGAGCCTGATTGGTTGAAGTACGGAACTGCCAATTACCCAGTCCGCCACGACCACCCTTGAGTAACATCACCACTTGTCCGTCTTCGGTGACATCGCAAATATACTTACCAGTTTCTGCATCGTAAGCAACTGTACCTGGCGGCACGTCGATGTACCTATCTTCGCCATCTGAGCCGTGTGAGCAACATTTTGATCCATTTCCACCATTTCCAGCAAAGACATGACGTTCATAGCGCAAGTGTAACAGAGTCCAATAATTGTGGTTTCCACGCAGATAGACATTGCCACCTCGTCCACCATCTCCACCGTCTGGGCCGCCATTAGGTTGATATTTGGCACGATGCATATGCATTGAGCCGCGTCCGCCCTTACCCGAGCGGCAATATATTTTTACGTAATCTACAAAATTCGATTCAGCCATAATTGTTCAATAAGCAAATGTGACGTTTTGCCAAAGTGCAAATGTGACACCAAGCCACGTACGAGTTTCGCACGTGTGGCAAGGCGTCACAATAGCAAATTGAATATTAGAATTGATCAATCACTGCACAAAGAGCAGCGTTGATTTCTTCGAGAGAGCCATAACCTTTTACAGCATGGCGTTTTCCTTCATTTTCATACCAAGTGATGAGCGGTGCCGTTTGTGCGTTGTATACGTCAAGGCGTTTCTTAATAGTCTCTGCATTATCATCAGCACGACCAGAAGTTTTGCCTCTATTGATAAGGCGCTCCATCAACATATCCTCAGGTACATCAAGTTCAAGCATGCCAGCTACTTCAGTGTTGCGGTCGGCAAGCATCTTTTTCAGAGCTTCGGCTTGTGGGATTGTACGGGGGAAACCATCAAATATCACACCCTCACAAGGGCAAAGCGAATCATAGGTAGCGGCAAGGATATCAATCATCAACGAATCGGGGATGAGTTGACCGTTGTCAATATAGCCCTTAGCAGTCTTACCCAGCTCTGTTCCATTCTTGATTTCAGCACGCAGCACATCGCCTGTTGAAATGTGCTTAAAACCATACTTCTTCACCAGCAAATCACTCTGTGTGCCTTTTCCTGAACCAGGAGCACCAAAGATTACAATATTCTTCATTGTCTTGTTTATATATTAGTTTAGTTAAGATTCCTGTTTTAATCTGTTACCGTATATATGCTCGGCAGATTGCGACCTTCTCCATCATAATCGAGGCCATAGCCCACTATGAAATCGTTTGGTATTTCGAAGCAGCAATAGGGGATATCCAAATCAACCTTCAAATTGCCGGGCTTTACCAACAAGGCTGCGATACGTATGTCGCGCGGTTGTTTCTCGGCGAGCATCTGCAACAGGCTTTTCATTGTCAAACCTGAGTCAATGATGTCTTCAATGATCACCACAGTACGGTCTTTTATATCGTCCTTCAAGCCTATCAACTGATGGACCTTACCTGTCGACGCCGTACCCTCGTACGATGCCATTCGTACAAAAGTTATTTCGCACGGTGTGTCAATGCCACGCATCAAGTCAGCTGCAAAAATGAAAGAACCATTCAATACAGCAAGGAACAAGGGCTTCTTGTCCTTCAGATCTTTGCTTATTTGCGAGGCAATTTCAGCCACACGTGCTTTAATCTTTGCTTCGGGTATTGATACCGAAAAGTTACGGTCACGTACTTTAATTTTGCCCATCAGATTGTGTATTTACAGATACCACAGTTTTGTAACAGAATTGCCGCACGCACATCAAGACCTGTCCTAAAAGAGGTGCTGTCGGCGCGTACTGTCGGCGCAATCTCGTATTATTTCGCTGCAAAAGTACTATTTTTTTTGTACTTTTGCCTTCAAATACAAGCAAGATAAATGATTTATCCCGAAAATTTTGAACGTAAAATAGGCTTTAACGAGATACGCACGTTATTAAAAGGACGATGTTTGTCAAGTCTTGGCACAGAATGGGTTGATAAAGAACTTCATTTTATGCACGACTTCGAACAAATAAAACAAGCCCTTGACGAGGCAAGGGAATATAAAATATTTGAAGAACAGACTGACGAGGAGGTAGAAACAGAATTTTTCGATGTACGCGAGGCTCTGTTACGTGCGCGTCCAGAACGCACATTTCTCGAAGAGCTCGACTTGTTTAATCTTAAACGCTCCATCGCATCCGTTCTGTCGTATGCAAAACTTTTTACCCAAAAGGTTGACGATGAAGCCCTTTCTACAACCGATGCGGACACCGAGATTAACAGAGGACAAATTAAGTACCTTTATCCGGCCTTGGGCAAGATGGCATGCGACGTGGCCGTATTTCCCGACATCATACGACGCATTGACAATATCTTAAACAAATATGGCAAGGTAAAAGATACAGCATCGCCAGAATTGCTCTCATTGCGTCATCAAATTGAAATAACGACCAGAGGTATATCCCATAGTTTGCGCTCCATCATCAACGAAGCTCAAACATCTGGGTATATTGATCGCGATGTAACCCCTACTCTGCGCGACGGGCGTTTGGTTATACCCGTAGCCCCTGCATTGAAGCGCAAAATAAAGGGCATCGTACATGATGAGAGTGCAACGGGAAAGACTGTCTTTATCGAGCCATCGGCCGTGGTTGATGCTAACAACAAAATTCGCACACTCCGTGCAGCCGAGCGCCGGGAGGTTATTCGCATATTGCAGGAAATAACCATTGAGATACGTCCACACATCCCTGAACTCATAAGTTCATTGCACTTTTTGGCTCATGTTGATTTTTTACGGGCATTAAATGCATTCAGCAATAGTTTTGGCGCTATTGTGCCGAACATACAGCCAAAGCCAAGCATCAGTTGGATGCGTGCTATACACCCATTGCTACAACACTCGTTAGCCAAGCATGGCGGAAAGGTTGTGCCACTTGATGTAGAACTGCGCCCAGGACAGCGTATCCTGCTTATATCTGGCCCAAATGCTGGCGGAAAATCTGTCTGTCTGAAAACTGTTGGATTGTTGCAATATATGCTGCAATGCGGCATGCCTGTACCTGCCGGCGAAGATTCGTGTCCAGGCATTTTTGATGATATCATGATAGATATTGGCGATGAACAGAGCATCGAGAACGACCTGTCAACCTACTCATCACATCTTCAGAACATGAAAGTTATGATGAAGTCTGCAAATTCGCGTAGTCTCCTGCTTATCGACGAATTTGGAGGGGGTACTGAACCACAAATCGGCGGCGCAATGGCACAAGCTATTCTTAAGCGTTTCATTGACAATTTGAATTTCGGCATTATTACCACCCACTATCAAAATCTGAAACATTTTGCAGAACAGACACGTGCTGTAGTAAATGGTGCCATGCTTTACGATAGCAAACTGATGCAGCCATTATTCAAACTTAAGGTTGGTAATCCTGGTAGTTCTTTTGCCATCGAAATTGCACGAAAGATGGGTATCCCCGCCGACGTGATTGATTATGCTTCAAAATTGGTTGGGAAAGATTATGTCATGAGCGACAAATATGTACAGGACATTGTTCGTAACAAAGAGTATTGGGAGGCTAAGCGCCGAAACATTACCTTAAAAGAACAACAATTAGAAAGTACCATCGCACGGTATGAACGGGAGATGACAGACTTCCAGCTGGAGCGCAAAAGGGTGATGGCTGATGCGAAAGCCGAAGCCAAACACTTGATAGAACAGTCGAATGCCCGTATTGAAAATACAATTCGAAACATTCGCGAGGCGCAAGCTGAAAAGGAGAAGACTAAAAATCTAAGGAACGAACTTGCCGAGTTTAAGACTCAAATTGAAACAGATACCGACGAGCAAGACCGCATTGCACGCAAAATTGCCAAAATTCAACGTCGCCAACAGCGTAAAGCTGACGGTGGCGACAGTGCTAAAGCCAAAAGCGCGGCTGAACAAAAAATTGCAGCAACCAAACTCCGCAATCTTTCTAATGGCTGTAATAGTCAGTCGCCTGTATCATCTTCAAACAATAACAAAGTCCTACGTGCCGGGAGTTATGTACGCATCATAGGGCAATCTTCTATTGGACGAATTGAAAGCATATCTGGCAAAAGTGCGCGCGTATTATTCGGCATGCTCTACACCCAAGTACCTGTTAGCCGCCTCGAACCTTGCGAAGCACCCAAAGAGGAAAATACTGCTCTCACGCAAAATGCCACGTTCGTCAGCAAGGAAACGCGCGACGCTATGTACGAGAAGCGCCTGCATTTCAAGCCTGAGATAGACATTCGTGGCATGCACATTGACGAGGCATTGACGGCTGTGTCATATTTTATTGATGACGCCATACAGCTGGAACAATCAAAAGTGCGCATATTACATGGCACTGGCACTGGGGCCTTGCGCGAGCTGGTACGCAATTATCTAAAAACAGTACCCGGTGTCAAACATTTTCACGATGAGCATGTACAATTTGGCGGTGCTGGCATAACAGTGGTTGACCTTGCATAACCGCAAGGACACCACAAACAATCAGATTGCAAATTTGCACCACGACATTATGCTCTAATCCTAAAACTGCTTATCTTGATACAAAGTTAACGGGCGAGAAGCGTCTTTTACAACGCATCTCGCCCGTTTCTCTATTTCATTGTTTTATTATCAGCTGACAATCACTTAGCCTCAACCTTGAGATTAGTAATAGTGCTCTTAAAGTTTCCAGCCTTACGAAGTGGGAACACCAAGGTGCGCTGGTAATAGATTTGATCTGTTGGTTGATATACCACCGGTTCATAGGTATAAGTGCCCTTCACCTGGTAATGTGCTCTGTCTTGGTCACGCATGACATAGAGTGTCTTCGGCCCGAGTTCCTCCTTTACCGCGCCGTCTACTAACAAACGTGTCATTTTGTTAGTCCCCTCAATAGTGATTGTGTGTTTCTCACCAGCAGGGATACGGTAGTTGAAGAGGTTGCGGTAACCATCACGCTCAAAGCCCAACTTGCCCTGTTCCGGATCTGCAAGATAAACTACGGCATTAGCTGAGCGGAAAAGCTCGGTGCCATTAGCTTCTTGTTTGCCATCTACAGTAAATGTCACTGCATAGTTGTAACCAATTTCCTCTGCATTGAGCGTTTCACCGGCATTAACTGTTGCTTTTTCAAGTACCACGCTGCCAGGTTTGCCCAAGCGTCCCAATTCGTTCACACCAGGTGCTTCACTCAGTTCTGCACGTTTGCTATCAAATTCTGCATAAGGCAATTTGGTTTCCTTACCAGTCCAGCATTTTACAGCGAGAGTTTGCAATGCAGGATATACACGATGGTGAACGTCCTTTGTTGATATGCCATTACCTGCATGGTCGTTCCATACAGCAAACATACCACCCTCTATCATGGGATCATTCTCCTCAAAGGTTTTGTTACCAATTACAGCAGGTGTCCAATGCTCATATAAATACTGACAATTAAGATAGTCATAGTAATAACCAGCTGCGGGCACAATATAAACCAGTCCATCAGGTATGCTAACCAGTTTGTAACCCTGCTTTTTCATTTCTACAGGATCAGCATAACCATTGTACCAAATATCCATCAAAACGCCCTTGTTCTTAACCTTTGTATCGCCATTGGCATGCGTCAAAGCGCCCCACACAACGGCTTGTTTACCAAAGCTTTCAACATATTTTATATAGTGATCAGTAAACTCGCGGAACTTTTCAACCACATCTTTCTTGGCATTTGAGTACTCATCGGTGCCAATATGTACGCGCTTGCCTATAAATACTGGATTTTTACCTCCAATATATTCCTTCCACAATCCGTCCATAAACTTGTATGTTTCAGGATTGAAGAGGTCAAGATGGTCCATACCATATTCCTTGCTACCAATCTCGTTCTTGTATTGGGTAAAAGCAAGAGAATGCGCAGGAGCGTCGATTTCTGGAATAACCTCTACCCCATTCTGCTCAGCTAACTTTTGAAAGTCTATAAATTCCTGCTTGCTATATGAACCATCTTTAGCAGTCAAACCTGGATATGTATCACACTCCAAGCGGAAAGCTGCCTGCGTCTTGTTCCAATCACCACCAAAGTACTGGCGGAAGCCATTGTCGTTAAGGTGCACCTGCAGCGTGTTCATTTTGTAATAGGCCATTATCTTTGCCAAATCGCGCAAATAGCTCATCGGTATGAACTTACGGCCACAATCAATCATGAACCCACGCAATTTATACTCAGGCACATCAGTTGTTTTACCTTTTGGCAAATTACCATCCTTGTGTTGTTCAGCGATCTGTAACAATGTACGTGTTGCCCAAAATGCGCCACGTTCAGTGGCAGCAGTTATTTCAACTGCACTACCAACATTCATTGTATAACCTTCGTCGCCCCAAGCCTTATCTTTCTTCAGCGACAGCACTACGTCACCGCCCTTTGTTGCACCATTCACAATGGTCAACTCTTTGCCAAACATTTCCTTGTAATCTGCAGCCAAAGCCGCAGCCACTGCCTTTAACTTGGCATTTTTTACTACGATACGTCCCGATAGAGCAGTTTGGCCTTCAGCGCCACTCCATGTTTTAAGTTCGGGGACAACAAATGGCTTAGGGTTAATGTCTGCCCACAAAGCACCCGCAGACAACATGCAACAAGTTGCCAGCGCCAGGATTTTTTTCGATGAGAATAGATTTGTCATTAGCTATGATGTAATAATATTAAATGATTGCTACAAAAATATCGAACTGCAGCAGCTTTATGTACTACAAAACCGAACCGCAGCCTATCTTATGTAAAGATAGTGCAAGGTGAGTGCAGAGATGCAAGTTTACTTGCGATTTTTGCCGAACCATAGACTATCTTATGCAAAGATAATCCAAAGAACGCATTACACAAAGCAAAAAGGCAAAAGACTTCTCTATCTGCCTGAAAACGTGTAAATCAGAAATAAAACGAACAAAAATACTATATAGCGGCACCATTGCCGTACAAAAGAAATTGTAACTTTGCATACTACTGCGCTTGCTTTCATGAAAAGCAACTCCCTCCATACTTACACTGAAATTAAAATTTATCAAAATGGACACCATCTGCGCCATAGCAACGCCGTCTGGCGGTGCACTCGGCATAGTACGGGTATCAGGGCCTCAAGCCATATCCGCAACTTCAGAAATATTCAAGCCTAAGGGCAGCATGCCCCTTGACCAAAGACACGGGGGCACTATCACGTTTGGAAATATAATAAACCCCGACACAAACGAACTCATAGACGAAGTTCTCATCAGTTTGTTTCGCTCACCACATTCATATACAGGCGAAGATTCCTGCGAAATATCATGCCATGGTTCTGAATATATTCTTGCGCAAATTGTTAGACTGTTGCTCGCACAAGGCTGTCGCATGGCACGCCCTGGTGAATATACAGAAAGAGCCTTTTTGAATGGCAAAATGGACCTTAGTCAAGCCGAAGCTGTGGCAGACCTTATAGCCTCAACCACAGAAGCGAATCACCGCATGGCCATGCAGCAGATGCGAGGTGGATTCAGTAAAGAACTCGCCCAATTACGCGACCAACTCCTACACATCACATCGTTGCTTGAGTTAGAACTCGATTTTTCAGACCATGAAGACTTAGAATTCGCCTCGCGTACGGAACTACGTGACTTGGCTCACGAAATTCACGACCACATATCGGCCCTATGCCAGTCATTCCGTTTGGGAAACGCACTCAAACGTGGTATTCCTGTGGCCATCGTCGGCGAAACCAATGCAGGCAAATCAACACTGCTCAACGCCTTAGTGGGCGAAGAACGTGCCTTGGTAAGCGAAGTACGCGGCACCACTCGCGATACTATTGAAGAGACTATCAACGTAAGCGGCACCCTGGTGCGTTTTATTGACACTGCCGGCATTCGCAACACCACCGACAAAGTAGAACGCATGGGAATTGACCGAACCTTTGCAAAAATCAGCGAAGCAGACATTGTGCTATGGCTTGTGGATCTTACTCAATATCAAAAACAGTACGCCGAGCTCTCTGCCAATATATTACCAGCCACTCAAGGAAAGCAACTTATCTTCATACTCAACAAACAAGACATTGTTACTCCCTCCACCCTTACACAAGCCAAAAACTATCTAAGATCACAATTGTCAACCTCTGACCTTGATGTAAAGCTGCTCTCACTCAGCGCACAAAAGTCTGAAGGGATCGACCAATTGCGTCAAATACTAACAGCCACCTTACTCAAACTACAATCTACCACCACATCAGCTGGCACCATAGTTAGCAACTTACGCCATTACGAAGCATTACGTGCAGCTCTCACAGCTATCGATCGCGTCATTGATGGCCTTGACAACGGCCTTTCTGGCGACTTTATCAGCCAAGACTTACGTGAATGCATTTTCCACCTTAGCGATATTGCTGGCGAGGTCACCACCGATGAGGTACTTGGCAATATTTTCAAAAATTTCTGCGTGGGTAAGTAAGTGGTGGTTACCAACGATTAGCATATATCATCAACAATTATTAAGGCGTTCATTTTGAGCGCCTTTCTTTTTAGCCTTATAAGCGATAGTTATCGTTTATAGGGCTTTTTCAGCTCATTTTTGTACCGTATTTGTTGCTCGCTTGTTGAAGCCTTGTTCCTCACCAACAAGGTAGTGGAGATTTGAGACACAGTGAGACGTGGTGAGACGTACTGAAACAAAAATGGAGAAATAAACGGAGAAAAGAATGAGCAGTAACATCGAAATCAAGAAGAAATGTAAGTGGTGTGGGCAGATTTTCATAGCCCAAGAACGACTACAAACAATTGTTCTCATAGGTGCAACAATGCAGCCTATAAAGAACGTATTTGTCAAGAGCGCATAGCGACTTATCAAAAAGAGTTTTCAATAAAAACAGAAGAACCATCTATTGAAAACAAAGAGTTCTATACATCACCCGAAGCAGCAAAACTCTTGGAGATTAGTCGAGCCAGCATTTATCGTCATATGGCTGACAACGTAATTAAAGCGGTTCAATTCAGAAGAAAAACATTAGTCAGAAGAAAGGATATAGAGCTTCTCTTTGAAAATGCAGTGGAGTATAAGAAGAGAGTACCCATAGAGAAAGCCCCTATCACCGAATTCTACACCACAGCCGAAGTGAAAGAAAAATACCATATAAACGAATCCCGTCAGACCGCATTGCATTATGGTTGGGACGAGTTCAGTAGCTACCTTATTTTAGTAGTACGCTCCATTGTCATAGGTGCAATCTTTCTCAATCTGCAAATGGTATTCAGACAACTCCTTTCACCTACAATAGAAAAGTGCTTTATGAGGTTTGAGTGCTACCGCAATAAGTCTATAGCGGTAGAAGATCCAGTGGTACATTCGGAACTTGCCAAAAGCACCATAAATTCTGAATCTATCATTTCTGAACCTAAACCCGAAATTGAAACAGAAACTACATCTGACACAACAGAAGAAGTTTCTAATCCATCGTGTTCCGAACTCAACGAAGACGTGGCAGAACTTCCAAAGGAAGAAGCCACACCTTCTACCATCAATAATATACCCATCGAAGAATCCAATCAGCCATCAGAATACGAGATATTCCGTGCCAACGCTATGGCTAAGAAAGAACAAGCATCGCAAAAAAATTAGATAAGGTCCTCGCATATACGAAACAAAACTTGGTTCTCTACCTTAGCGAAACTGACCTTAATCGTCTACGTGGATATATTACAGAATATTATTTGTCGGATACTATGCCAAAAGTTGAACAGAGAAAGGTTTATGCTCAATTAAAAACCATTGACATCATGCACTATGGATGGAATATCGGTAAGGCATTTGGTAAGCCACGCCTACAGACTGCCACATTTATAAAGAGGGTATTTGCTCACACTCTTCGTGATTCGGAAATATCTACCATTGAGCGTAAAATGTCGCATACGGAATCTGAATGCAAGATTAAACTATATAGTAAAATAGTGTAGATTTTATTTGTTGTTTACATTTTGTACGAGTTTTAGCTACGTTCTTGAGATAGTGGCTAAACTTTTTACACTATATCAATCCCTAAGCATTCTCTGCACCAATCAAATTAAACTTTCCGACATCAACTCTTACCAATAATTATTATAGCTTTACATCGGCTAATAATCAATCGCTTATGATTATCTATACGCTAAAAACTCTAAGTGCGCATAATATAAAAATAACATATCACAAAGTCACTCATTCGCTCTAGAATCGCCATACTCTTGTATATACTTATGATATTTTGCAATCGTATGCTGACAAGCAACAAAATGCACAAACAATGGATTATAGTTCATAGAATCAGCAAGTATTCTATTTAAAAGTTTGTAATTATTCATTTGATTTTCATCAAAGTTTTGAATATCAGCATCAACCTCTGGTTCTAATCTATCAAGGAAAATCATATATTTACGTAAAATAGAAACCACATAATCACTAACTTGTATCATTGCATCTGATCCAGACTCCTTAAAAATATAATTATCAGGAGCTTTACCATCAATAATAATATCTTCTTCTGCAATCTGGCTCACAACCTGTTTTTCTTCATCAAACACCAAGGTTTTCTTTGGGAAGCCAAGAATCTGTTGCCTATAAAATTGCACAAAATTTCCGACCCATTCATGAGTAGTTTCATTCTGAATAAAAATCAATTCTTTCTGTTCTTTAGCTTTCTCAAGACAACTTTTAAGAGAGACTAGCAACGGATTTAAACGGTATTTTTTCGCATCTTCGGCAATGACACCATCAATAAGGATTATAAGTTCTGACAAGAAATCCTTAATGTACTTTGTTCCAACATTTGGATACTTATATTTTTTGAATATTGAGATTGTTGTATTGGGATTCCTTTTCAAGACTTTGTATAGTTCGGCCTTGAATGCAAATGGATCAAGTTCTAGTCCAAATATTGAATCTATAATATCCACCAATCCATAATACAAAACCTGCACAATACAAAAATGAATATGCCATCCTTTGTCTTGAATTATTTGGAGTATTTTTCTAAAATTCTCCTTGCGCAATATTTCAATAAAAGATCCTCTTAAATCCTTTGTCGATTTTATTTCTTTTTCTAAGTTTTTACCTAATGTCGTTTTTCAACTCCTCCAAAGAAATAATATCATCTGCCTGAACACCACCTAACACAAACACAGTATCTGAATCTGCATTGAGTTTGCCATCTTTCACAATCAAGTGTTTTACGTTACCTGATTCATCGTAGTATAAAGTTTCCTCTTTATCAATATACATCTCATCTATACCTTGAGCTTTCATCATCATTCTGATACTGTTACTAACTTCTGTATAATCCATGATTAAATATTTGATTATTTGTTTATATTTATACGATCGCTATGTTCGCATAGAAAATCTAAAGGGTCAATCTCTGCAGTTTCATTCATTCTTGCTTCAATAAAATCATTTGTAGAAGGTGCTATATTAAGCTTAATATTCTGGAATATTGGCAGTGACTTTATCTTATCTTGATACTTCACGAACTTATCATTTCGCGGTGTAAGAGCAAAGCATAATGCACTTGCAAACACATCAGCTAACTGTATTCCCAACTCCTCGTGAGACTTAACGATTTCCATATTGCCAACAGGCAGAGAATAGACGTGCTTACCCTTGCCATATCCCACAACTGTCTCTGGTACATCCATATCTCTAAAATGTTCCATAAAATCTTTGTTAGCATAGAATGGTTCAGAAGAATCAAAAAGAACAGTATCTTTTTCCCCAGTTCTTTTATACCATTCTTGAATTGACACGGAAAACAATGGTATTGTTAGATCAATATAAAATTTCTTGTCGGTTAAAGCCTCTTTAATATATTGTATTGTAGGAGGTATCTCTGACAGCATATAGAAGAAACCATCTTTTGTGTCAGTATTATGCATCAACTGGTCTGTAGTCCTATAGAAATTTGTAATAGATTCAACAGATGGTTCCCTAACCATAGTAACAAAACAATTCTCAAATTCAGTCACCAAATCCTTGTTAGGATGCAAAATAGCGAAATAATACAGACCATTAGCTAATATCAAGTTCTTTGCTCCTTCGTATAGGTTTATACCATTGTTATAATAAAAAGTTTCAACTAGAATATTAACGATGTTGGCATAGATACAATATCTTTTGTATGCAAATGATGGAAGTACATGATTATCATCCATTAGAGGATGGCTAAATATTTTATCCAGCATCGTCCTACCATGAGGATTGGTATACATACTTTTGAAATGGAGTTCCTTTCCCCATTCACAATAGCCAATATATCTTTCTTCATACAATCAATCTCATCAGCAGTCATCCTAATAGATGCCAATGCGAAATATGGTTATATATTATTTGTTAAATCTGGCCCTGTATATCCAGCCTCATCAAAATATAACATACATTTCTATTGTTAAATTGTTATATATGCTTTTCTATTCATTTCAGTCAGAAGAAGTACCGAATACAGTCAAAAGTTTGTTCCCTGAGGTTTACTATGTTATTCATACTACGACAAAGTCATTAAACTAAAAAATGCGTCGCAATTTAGTTTCATCCAATGAAATCTTATTAAAAAAATACTCTCCCTTTCGTTTCTTATATAATGTAACAAGCCTAATATATGGAAAATCTTCATTATTATATGTGACCTCTTGATGAATAACATTAGTATCATAATCAGCTTGTGACACTTTTACGATGGACTTTACTATTGAAAACTCTAATTCACATTCACAATCAGATTCTATAGTTTCATAACTGAGAAGCTTTTCTATAGCTACACTTATATATTCGTAGTATGGTGTACTCTTTTTTATCTTTTCCCAATAGTAGTCATTACGGAAAGTTCCTTTTTTAAATACCCATCTATTTTCCTTTTTGTTATACACAAGTTTTATTCTATAGTCAATTCCGCCCTCTAAGTTTTCTGATATTTTAATTTTTGAAGATACCGGAACATATAACGTTGTGTCTGCATATGTAAATGACTTTTTTGCAGCAACAATGTCGCTTATTTGAATAAACTCATATTTGGGTTGGTTTAAACATGTGCCATCTGCACTGATTTCTAATTGCAGATAATCATCAAAAATGTTCCTTTTTATATTTTCCGAAAGGAATTTCCTCATTTTTGTACTATCGATGCTTATATGATACTTTGCAGAAACAGATGTTTCTTTGTTTTCAAATTGTGGAATGCCATTCTTTCCCCATTCTTTGAGGATATCTAATTCTTGCCATTTCTTTTCTTCTCTGTAGCAACGCAATATTGAGTTAATTTCAACAGAATTAAATCCTATTGCTTTAAAATTGTCTATAAAATCCTTTTCTCCAAATGATCTGCAAAATTGAAGAGCAAATTCTGCAGCTTTAATAGGTTCTTCCTTAAATCCATATATTGAAGCGTTGAATTTATTTAGGGCATCCTTATCCCAAGTATCAATTTTGTTTTCATAAGCATACCATTGCATCAAAGGATACCACACACCTGAAGTCGAATAGACAGGTTTGAAATAAGCTGTAATTATTTTCTGGGGCATATCCTTAATCTCGTCCAATGATATGGAAACTGCCTCTTTTCTTTGCGCAAATAACACATTAGCACAAAATAACATTATAAGTACAATGCATGTACGATTCGCTTTCATTCCTTATTATTTGTTGTTTGTTTATTATTTATTTCTGTTTGAACGCTAACATTGAAAAAACAGAGATTATTATAGAAATCATATTAGTCTCTCTTCCCCTCCATCTTATCTATAAATGTTTCGTAAATGAGAGGATAAGCGTCACTTGCATTGAATGTTATGCCAGGACGCAATAGAGATTGCATATTGCTCACAGTAGCCGGGTCCTTGCCCAATTCATCTGCCAGCCATTTAGCCGTCCTTTTGTTTTCACCAATACTATCTTGATGCGATTGATATCTTTCTTTGTCATATCCTTTCATGTGTTTCTTGGTCTACAAAGGTAAAAATCATCTTGGATAATCAAGAAAGATTACGGAAATAATTATCCGTGTTATTGCGTTTTACATCTATTTTTAAACAAAATAGCACCAATTCAAGGCTCTACAATCAAAATCCAACTACTTCCGGCTCGATTTTCATTGATTATAACTACCTTTGCCATATCAGAGCTACCGCAAAATAGCACAAAGAATAAGCGTGGTACGACAGGATATGTGCAACAGCTGATTATCAAGGAATTGAACATTCCGAGGATGTTTGGCTAAATGTTGAAATTTCGTCCGTACCGATTAAAGTGCAATGCGCTTGATTATCAAGGATGTGAAGATAGTGTCAAGGAAAGTAACCTTTCTGCATCAATAGTATAACTACAATAGATTATTAACAGTTATGAAATCGATACGAATATTTTTACTAAAAGGGAAAGAGAGCATGATTGACCATGTAAAGAGTATTCAGACACTGGGATGTGCTTACTGGAAAAAGGCTCGTAACAAAAATCTACAAGTTGGAGATATATGTTATCTTTACCTCATAGGTAAAGGTCATTATCAAATACGTTTTCGTCTTGAAGTGGTTGACATTAGTTGTATTCGTGAAGACAGTTCTTGTTGGATTACTCCATTTAAGGCAGATAACAATTGTTATAAACTCATTCCAACAGCAGCAATGTATATGGGAGATGCTTTATCATTAGACACTCTTGAAGAAATAGGTATCAATCGTCACTCACAATTCAAAGAACTTAATGAATATCAGGAAGATTATTTAAGGAAATATTTTGAGTGATTTCATGCGAATAGCATCTAACAAAACATTATATGAACGTATTTGAAGAATACCTAAATAGCGAAGATTTGGAAAAGCGTGAACGAGCCAAATTGTGGAGAACATCTATAGGATTACAAGACGTTGACAATCTGCGCGTGTCTAACTTCCTTATCGAAACTGCCCGTAAGCATATCGAAGGAGAAATTTCAATGGACGAAGTAGGCCGTTCGATCGATGAATACTATAAAAAGAAGTAACATCAACTATCGAATTGCATTGTTAAAAAACAATGGAATTAGTCTATAAAAAAGATGAATCATAACGGCATATTCTCACTATCTTTTCCCGAAGCCAAGACAATTATTGTCTCCGGTGACATTCATGGAGACTTTAATCAGTTGGTGTCCAAGCTCTGTATCCAATATCAGCTTACGGACTCTTTGCTAATTGTTGCCGGGGATTGTGGCTTTGGCTTCGAAAAGAAAGAGTATTATGAGCAGATGGTTAGACGGATTCCGAAACTCAGAAGCACATGGTGGTCCATCAGGCTCTCTATGGAGAAATGGCTTACTGGCTAAGACTTTATAAGTTCTTCTTCGGGAAGGCTGCAACGGACAGCAAAACTTTCAATTGCTTCACAAAAACAGACAATAATAATTATGGAAACATTCAATGACGTAATAAATAGTGGCCAACTCGTTCTGGTTGATTTCTTTGCCACATGGTGCCAACCTTGTAAGACTATGCACCCCATTTTGGAACAGGTAAAGAGTGTTTTGAAAAGCCGCATCCGAATTATCAAGGTGGATGTAGATAAACATGGCGCAACTGCAAGCCTATACCGCATTCAATCCGTGCCCACGCTGATACTCTTCCGCAACAGAGAGGTCTTGTGGCGCACAAGCGGTGTGGTTGATAAAGCCGAACTGCTGGCAACGCTTGATCCATTCTTGACATAGAATGCGATTACAATAAAGGAGTAACAACAAAGGATGAGTATGAAACAGATAGAAACACTTGTTTTTGATTATGGCGGTGTCATCGTGAATATTGATGATGCTTCTGTTGTGAAAGCCATGGAGAGCCTGGGCGTTACGATGTTCAAGCGACTAATCCATTTCCGTAAGATCAAGCGACTGATATACCAATATATCAATGGTCTGGTGGCGGAAGCTGTAACTTTGAAAGAGATGCTGAGTCTTTGCCGCGAAGGAACCTCAACCGAGGATATTGAGGAAATCCTCGAAAAATTGTGTGGCAATCTGCCTGTGGAAAGACTGGAAGCATTGGTCAAACTTCGGAAGCGATACAAGGTGTATCTGCTCAGCAACATCAACAACACGCTTTGGCAGAAATCAGTCAGCCTGATGAAGCAGTTGGGATATTCCACAGACGAGTTGTTTGATGAAGTTTTCCTCTCATACGCCATGCGGAAAGAGAAGCCTTCCGTCGAAATCTATGAAGAGATGACGCAGATGACAGGATTGAATCCTGCCACTACCCTCTATTTCGACGACCGTGCAGAGAATGCCCAAGCTGGTAGGACTTCGGTTTCCAAAGCGTACTGGTAAAGACCAATCATTTGGAAGAACATCAAGAATGGCAAGATATTAACAAGAATATAAAAGAATAATCTTTGCGCATAACTTTGGTGGTTCTTTGGAGGTTTCGAGGTTGCCATCGGTTATTTCACTGGCAGTCTTGCTCTTGCATGTACCATCACAGACATACCCTTTGCGACATAGGCATTCAAGATTGGTCTGATCCGCCTATGGCCTTTGGGCCCTACGATAAGTGAGCGAATAGTCCAACAGGTCGCATTCGTATTCCGTTGATTTTACTTTGGCTGATATTCGGAGACCTGTGAGCTTGCCTCACACATCTGTTTTTCGGCTTTCTTTTATATATCACGATCATCGGAAATCCCTGGAGAAAACAACATTTCAAGATGGCTGGACTTCCGCTCGCGCCATTCGGCAAAGTAGTGGAATTGAGATCTTAAAGAAATAAGAAAAAACAATTGAAGGGTATGACATTACACAGTTGCCTCGCCTGTTATCTTCTTGCCATCAATGCAGTAACATTTATCGTGTACGGCATTGACAAATACAAAGCTAAGAAAGCCAAGTGGCGCATTCCGGAAGCCACACTTTTGTTGTTGGCTGTACTTGGAGGAAGCGTTGGAGCATGGGTGGGAATGAAAGTCTGGCACCATAAGACGATGCACAAGAAATTCAAATATGGCATTCCTGCCATTCTGCTTATACAGATTGTGCTAATGGCGTATTTACACATAAATCCTTGAAAACAAATAGTTTGAAAGAAATATGACAATGACTATTGATACATCGATTCTCTGTTCTCATCTTCAAAAGAAGTTGTTTGAACCTGAGGGAGTAT
>ULZB01029866.1_pt1 | contig 23306 bp, 24 predicted proteins | sample 1962691 | NCBI WGS metagenome assembly ULZB01 (sample SAMEA4835878, study PRJEB28245) | human gut metagenome | biome: gut microbiome; material: fecal sample | place: Denmark | collected 2008 | reverse complement strand
TTTAGAAATCATAATTTGGTATTGTAAAAAATTTTTTGTTATGAGATTATTTCCAAAAAGTTTTTATATAATTTTAAAATACAAATTTATTTAAAAAGTGCTTTTTTAAAATAACCCCTCTCTCCTACTCTTATGTTTTTCTTTGGGGTAATTTGACTTTATTCTAAAATATCCTATATTTTCAAACAACAAACTTTGCTGGATAAATCATTGAAATTAAGTACTTTTGAGTTTTTTTATTTTCTTATACTCTTTATTATTTCAATAGATTGTATCTTGTTGCTCATTTTATTTTCTATTGTACTCAAGAAATATCCATTTGCCCTAAGTTTGTCTTTCATATTTAAAATTTCTTCATAAGTAAACCATTTAACATTCGATATTTCTTCTCCATCTGCATTAATATTTTCATCTATAATTTTAGTATCAAAATTCCACCTGTAACAACTTTTATATTCATTTATATTCCTCCCTTGCAACTTGCTATTTTTAGTTTATGAATTATTTTTCTCATTCCATTCTTTCAATTTATCTTCTAATAACTTAAAATCAACAGTGTTTTTTATATAACCAATATCCATATTTTTAATTTTTTGATTGTACACAGTCTTTGAGTATTTTATAATTTTATTGCTATTATTAGCAATGTATCTTAATTCACCAAGAATTAATTCCTTATATTTTAAATCAATTTCATTTGATATTACATAAGGTTCTAGTTCCGTTATAGGGACAGGAATCATATTACTTATTCTTAAAGTTCCGTATAAACGACCATTATTATGCATTCTTATTATGGTTTTAGTATCATTTCTAATGATCTTTTTTTCAAAATCTATGTAATCTGATTTTTTAGGAGATGACATTGGAATATAATAATTGAATTCATTTACTGTTAATACAACTCCTAAATATTTTCTTTCATGAGTTCTTATTTCTTCTTTATTATCATAAATTTTATCATCAAATTGCCTTAGATATTTTATATATTTATCACTTACACTATATAAATTTAATTTCATAATTAATCTCCAATCTATAAAATAAGAGAAGAATATCATTTAAGATACCTTCTCCTGATTTTAACTTTCTCAATTATAAGGCTGTGAAACACCCGATTTATAATTTTCTCAATTAAAGGTTGTGAAACACCCGATTTATAATTTTCTCATTTTATAATGGTAGTGAAACACCACGATTTTCTTATATTTATTATACTATTTTTAAGTCATAGTTGTCAAGCTATCAAAATATAATAAATATAGTATATTTTATGCATTAATAACTTTATTATTCAGAGGGATTGCTATTATCAAAGTTTTGTGTAAATAGGAATAGGATCAAAATATAAAACCATGTCAAATGGTCATACCTCTGAAATCTTGCTATTCCTTGACATTACGCCTATTTCAACTTATTATTCTAACAACAAAACTATATTACTTTTAAAATAAAACTCCTTAAAATCGATTCTGGAGCTTCGTTGTTTTGGATTATTCCTGGTTGGATTTTTTTTCATTATTGTAACCTAATAATTTTAAAAAAAATTTATATAACTTTAGATTATTTTTTCAAAAATCTCTCAAATGTCTAAATCTCTATATTTCCCATATTTTATAGACAGCAAACTATATGTCTATTTTTAAAAAACGGCTTAAAATTGATTTTGAAGCTTCATAATATGAAATTATATTATTGGATTAGTAATCTAAATTTATATAATGATTATACTATAATTTTTATAAACACTTTATAAAATTGTAATGCAAATTTTTATTTACAAACGATTGCAACAAATGTTCGTTTTTAAAAAATTACATATACAAAGTTTTAAAATTCAAATCTAATTAGAAAAATTTTATATTTTTAAATTTAAAGTTTTATTTTTTTAGTTTAAAAATTTTTATTAAAAAACATTTTCTATATTCATTCTAAATACTATTAATGCAATTATTATTTATTCAATTTTCCATTAAAAAATTTATTTTTCCTAAAATAACCTATTCCCCTATTCCCTACTCATTTTTGACAGTAAAAAAAGGTAGTAATAAAAAGGTAGCTTCTATTTTGAATTCACCTTTTTACTTGCTAAATTGTCAAATCCCATTTAGTATTGTTTCTTAAAATTGCCTTGTTATAGGACATAAATCATATATTTCTTCATCATATACTCGTAAAATTCCCCACATACCTTGTTCTACATCCCATCTAAAACTGCCAGACCTATAACAATAATCACCTGGTAAACAGTTTACTCCATTTTTTAAAGTATAGTTAAATACATTTCCTACACTAATAGCTCCACTAGTTGAAACAATTGGAGATAATGGGTCTTTATCTTGTTGTCTCCAAGAATGTCCATGAATTACAAATCCAACATTTCGTGGTTTATCTGCTGGCATGATTAATCTTACTTTCATATTATCTCCTGTATAGGCTTCAAATAATGGTGTTGCTGGGTCTCCATGAACGCAAGAATTCATCACTTTGCTTAAGTCTTTATTCTTTTTTAATCTATTTTCGTATCTTTCACTTCTATAGTTAAATCCTTTTTGACCTTGATCTTCTGTGTCAAATTCTTCTGCTTCTTCATCATTTTCATGTCCTTCCTGTTTTAAGTCAATTAATTCGCCATCTTTGTTATAAAGTGCCAATCCATTTTGCATAAATATTACAACTTCTCTAAATGTTTCTTCTGGATTTGAAATAATGACTTCTTCTCTACATTCTTCTGTTCTAGATCCACAAGAATTACAAAAATACTTTGCTTCTGGCGGTTCTATAATAATAGCTCCAAATAGTCCATGTTTTCTGTGATTCATAATATCTGCAAATCCTGTTAATAAACAAGCTCCTAATTCTTCATCTGCATACCATTTATAGGTAATGCCTTCTCCTACTCCTATGGTTTGGTCTGGGTTGTATCCAACTGTTGTTCCATCCGAAGATAATACATCATATTTTAATAAATTAGCATGAAGAGATACTCTATTAGATGCTGGATAATCTGTTTGAACTGGCACTTCTGGGAATTTGGATTCTGGCACTTTTTTAAATAAATGGTTTGTTAATTTTACTTCTATTAAATCTCCTGCATTTGCTCTTAATATTAATGGTTTTGCTTCTATTTCTCCACATAGTATAGCCTCTTCATCCTCCGCTCTTACAAACATAAGTCCATTTGGGTCATGGTCTCCATATTGGTTATACACAATATCTTTTTGTATGGCAACTATATGAAACTTTTTTACTTTCTTCTTTTTCTTATTACATACTCTGGCTTTGGCACTTCCAAATAATTAACTACTTTCTCATGTTCTATGCAACAATATTTATCTTCTTTTGGTCTTTTTCTATCTGATAATGGAATTAAACATTCATTTAACTTGTCATATACTCTAATTAAGCCCCATAAACCTAACCATAAATCATCCATTCCTCCAAAATAATATAGATAATCACCTTTGGTATAATCTTCATTTATTTCAAAGTTAAATGCTTCTGATATTCCTAGTGTTTGTGAGTTTGTAATTGGAGAGAACTCATCTTTTATTTCTTTCCTAAAACGCATTCCATGAATATTGAAACTATGCTGTTCTTCAAAGGCTCCATCTAATAGTCTAATTCTAATAGGGTCTCCTTCATATGCTTTAAATATTGGTGTACATGGATCTCCATGCTTATAAGAACTAAAGGCATATGCTGGATCTCCTTTTCTAAACATTAATGGTTCACATCTATAATTAATTCCCATTACTCCTTGATCATCATGTGAACCTCGTACATTTGGTGGATTTAATGGTTTTCCAGCTCTGTCGTATAATAAAGCAAAATCGTGTACAAATAAAACAAATTCTCTAAATTCGTTTCCTATTAGTGGTTTAATGATTGCTTGTGTTCCACTTTTCATTTCTTTCCCTGTTTCCATATCATAATATTTTGAACCTTCTGGCTCGATAATCATTCCTCCAAACAATCCATGTTGTTGATGTGCATTGGGAAATAAATGGTCATGAAAAAATACTGTATTTAATTCTTCATTTGCATAAAATCTTTCTATTAAAGTGTCATTTGGAATTGCTGATGCATCATTACAATAACCATTTGCACTTCCATCTGATGCAATTGTATCAAATTTAACTAAGTGAATATGATATCCTGCTTCTGTGGTTTCTGTTCTTATTTGAAAAGCATTTGGTCCAATATGCTCTGGTAGTTCATTGGTAAATCTAATTTCTATATTCTCTCCTGCATTTGCTCTAATAACTAATGGTTCTATCTTTTTCCTTCCTGCAAGAATATCATCTTTGTCTTCTTTTAATACAAATATTCTTCCTTCTGGGTCATGCCACCCTTGTCTGTTATATACAATTGGAAGTTGTATCGCAACAATATCAAATCTTCTTATTGGTGCTCCTGGTTTAAATGTTTTCGAATAAAGTTCTCCTGGAGCATAATCTTCTATAAAATTTGCTTCTTCTAAATCTGTTGGCTGTCTTCTTTCTTTACCGATAATTCCAAGTGGTGGTTTTGTGGCTTTTTCTCCTGTTTCTCCTAAAATAAAGTTTGGAAACCCAGGATGCAATTCATCTGGCTTAAGTGGAATTTCTCTATCTGGAAGTGGTACTAATCTTGGAGAAATAGTTCCATCTGGCAATTTTCTTGTTCCATCTTCTAGTCTATCTAATATTCTTAATAATCCCCACATCCCTTGCATAAAGTGAGGATATAAATGGCAATGCCAAATCACATCACCAATTGTTTTTGTTAAACTTCCTGCTCCAAAAACTGGTGTGAATTCAATACATTGCTGTGGGCTAAAAGAGATAGAATCAATAAGAGTAGACTTTGAGTCATCTGGCTCTAATCTCCATTGATGGTTATGAAAATGAAATACATGTGTTTCTTTTATTCCTGCATGAATTAATTTCCATTTAATTGGATCTCCTACATAGGCTCTTAAAAGTGGAACTGCTGGGTCTCCAAATGGCCATGAACTCATAGAAACTTCTTCTCCAACGCCACCTGTATTTTCGGGTTCTCTATTCCTTGCAGGTTCTGTTCTATAATTAATCGCCATTGTCATATCATGAAGTCCTGTTTCTAGATTGATAGGAGTATTTCCATTTATATCATATACTTCTGGTTCGTCATGAAAAATAGTTACATATTCCCTCCAGTCTTCTTTATATGGGTGATGGATATCTGCTATTTCTCCAAAATCTAGGTCACATCCTGTTTCTGGATCTGTCCATGTACTTCCTACTGGTTCAACAATAATTGCTCCAAATAACCCATGTAAATTAGTTGAAGTATTATTACTACTTGTATCTGCCATATCATGAAATAAAAAAGTTCCTTCCCTTTTTGCATACCATTTATATTTTTTGGTTCTTCCTTTTTTCGCTATTGTGTCTTTATTAAAACCTACATTAGCCCCATCAGATGTGTTTACATCATATTCATCACCTTGTATATGAATCGATGCTGGTTTCTTTGTTTTATTTTTAAACTTAATTTCTACTAAATCTCCTACATTTACTCTAATTACTAGTGGTTGAACTAAATTTATAGGTTTATATGAATTTTCTTTTATAGCTTCTTTTATTTTTCTTTCGTATTGTTTTAAGACATACATTTTCCCATTTGGGTCATGATCTCCATATTTGTTATATACGATATTAGCGTTTATCGCTATTATATCAAATTTTTTAATATTCATATAAAACTTTCCTTTCTTTTAAGTTTTACTATATAATATGAATTTTGTCATAATTTGTAACATTTTTTAATTAGTTTAATATTCTATTAGTAGAAATTTATATATTTTTTATAAAATTTAGAAAGGAAGATTATGAATTATGGATAATTTAACTCCTATTTTGTACACCATTAAGCCTGGTGATACCTTATATAATTTAGCTTTAATGTATGGTACAACGATACAAGAAATAATGAATGCTAATTTGGCATTAAATCCCTATAGTCTAAGAGTAGGTCAACAGATTTATATTTATCCTCATTATAATAATCATTATGATTACTGGATAAGCATAAATCAAGTTAATCTCTTAAAAAATATGAATTTAATGTGGATTGAACATATTTTATGGACTCGTATGCTTTTAATTAGTATTGCTGAAAATCTAGCTGACTTAGAACCTACCAAAGCTCGTTTATTGGAAAATCCAAAAGATATTGCTGATATTTTTAGAAAATATTACGGAGTCCATATCGCAAATAACATTCAAAAATTACTAACAGAACATTTAGCAATTGGTGGAGATTTAATTGTTGCTCTAAAAAATGCAAATCAAAAATTGGCAGAAGAATTAAATTTAAAATGGTATAAAAATGCAGATGATATGGCAGAAGTATTTAGTAGCATAAATCCTTTTTATCCAAAGGAAGAAGTACGACATATGTTATATGAGCATTTAAGACTTACAACTGATGAAGTTTCTAATCGTTTGAAAAAAGATTATATTGCTGATATTAAAGCATATGATATGGTTCAAAGAGAAATCTTAAAAATGTCAGAGTTTTTTGTGAATGGAATTATAAGACAGTTTCCTAATTTATTTTAATATATTTAAAAAGATTAAAATTTACTTGTTTTATTGGTAAATTCTAATCTTTTTACTTATATTCATTTATAAAAAATATAGAAATACACAACTTTAAGTCTCTTTTCATACACATTATTTAACATTATCGTTCTTTATCCATATCTTTTTCTTTTATATCAAATTCAATTTCTATATCAGTATATTTTTTATAAATACTCATTTTATTAATCATCTTATAATTTATTCTTATGTGTTATTATTTTATCTATTATTTAGTTACCTATAGTTATCTATATTCTACTTAATATAATTTAAATATCTTATATAATCTTTTATCTTTCTTTATAATATTTTATATTTAGATATATACCTAACTACATATACAATAAAAAAAGAGCCATCGGACAAAGTGTCTGTAGGGCTCTTTAGAGGAATAATTGCAATTACTTTACCATGTAACCGCAATATCAATTCGGTATGGATCTTCATATGTGAAAGTACCTGTATCACATACTATTCCCATTCCGAGAGACGTCTCAACTAGAGTACCTCTTGGATGAAGTTCTAAGTCTGCAGCACACATTACATATTGCCCAAACATCTTTACCCCATCCTCGCGTATCCAATATTGATACTCCTCGTAACCGGCTTCATACATGATTTTGATAACTCCATCCATATTGAGATTGTACCAAGTCTCATTACCAGATGGACCTTCAATCAATCCAAGATCCCGAGTTAGTATTGATTCCGATTCAATAAGTTCAATCTCAGATGTTGCCTCTTCAGTAGTAGTTGTTGTTACTTCTGTCGTTTCTTCTTTTTCTGTTTGTACTGTTGTAGTTTCTGTTACTGTTGTTTGGATGATGGCTGTAGTTTCTGTTGCTGTTTGTACTGTTGTGGTTTCTGTTACTGTTGTTTGGATAATAGTTGTAGTTTCTGTAGTAATTGGTATGTTTTGTTCAATTGGCTCTGCAGTAGCTGCAAAAACATTAATAACAATCCAATATAATGATATTGTTAATATCATACTTATTACAACAATTCCTGCAATTGGAAGTAACAAGCTCCGGGTACCATTTCTTCTGTTCATTTTCTTTTTCCTCCAAATTTTTCTATTTTATGCATATAGCATTACTATAATTATATCATATTTTAATATTTTATACAAATCTACATGTAATTTGTTGTATTTATATTGAAAACGTCTTAAAATTGATTCTCGTAAATTACAATTAGAAACCATTGTAATATATGCACATTTTTAAATTTACACTATTGACATTAGTTTAATTAATGATAAAATGAAAAAATAAAAACAAAGGAAGGTAATAATCAAATGATAAATATAGAAAATAATCCTAGCTTTTTAAATTCTTTTTTAGATTACACAGCAACTATTTTAAATAAATCACCTAATACTATAAAAGAATATAATTATGATCTAAATAACTTTTTAAAGTTTATTATGTATCATTATAAATTAACAAATGAAAAAGATATAAAAAATATTAATATTCATGATATGACAATAGATACTGTTAAAAAAATTACACTAGATGATATACATGCATATTTATTTTATTTAAAAAATAATTATCAAAGCAAAGCTGCAACTCGTGCCAGAAAAGTTGCAAGTATACGTGTATTTTTTAATTATCTAACACAAAAAACAAATTTATTAGAAAAAAATCCTGCACAAAATTTAGAAACTCCAAAACAAGATAAACGTATTCCAAAATATTTATCTTTAGATGATAGTAAAAAGCTTCTAGAAATTGCAATGAGTGATGATGATAGAAATAAGGAAAGAGACTATGCAATTATTACTTTATTTTTAAATTGTGGTATGCGTTTATCTGAATTGGTTGGTATTAATATTAGCGATATAAACTTTAAAGACGAAAAACTTAATGTAATTGGTAAAGGTAATAAAGAACGTACAATTTACTTAAATAAAGCTTGTATAAATGCCATAAATTCATATATGAATGTTCGCCCAAGAGATTGTGTAAAAGCCAATTCTCGTGACGCTTTATTCTTAAGTGAGCGCAGGGAACGTATTAGTAATAGAACTGTTCAATACATTGTAAAACAAGAACTAAGAAGAGCAGGACTTGATACTAATAAATACTCTGTTCATAAACTTCGTCACACTGCTGCAACATTAATGTATAAATATCGGAAATGTTGATATAAGAGCTCTTCAAGAATTATTAGGGCACGAAAGTATATCTACTACTGAAATTTATACACATGTTGACAATACACAAATTAGAAATGCAGTAGAAAGTAATCCTCTAGCAGATTTATAAATATAATATTTCTGACAATATTGGAATAATCTAACTAATATATTTAAAAGGACAAAAAGCTAGCTTGTATTAAAAGTGAGCCTTTTGTCCTTTTATTATATGATTTAACTACAAATTCTATATAAACATATTTTTATAAATACTCATTTTATTAATCATCTTATAATTTATTCTTATGTGTTATTATTTTATCTATATATGATAATTTTTATAGTAAATTAATTAATTGTTTAAAAAATTCTACTATAAATAATGGGATATTTAACACATTTCCATCATAACTTAAATTATTCGTGCTAAATCTAATTCTTAACTTTGGATTATATATTTCATTATATTTATTAAAACTTGTATTGTTATCATTTTTTAATTGGATTAAAAAATCAATTTCATATCTATCAAATGTAGAATATTTAGGTTTCTTAGCTATCATTTCAATCAAAAATCACATTTTTGCAAGCACTTTTACGATTTTTATCACATTTTTGCAAGAATTTTCAGTGTAAAAATCACATTTTTTTAAATATTTTACATATTTTATCATGTTTCTGTATTATGTTAAAATAGCAAGTGTGAAAAACCTCCTTATTCTGTTTATTTTTTTGATTTTTTAAGCAAAATGTAATATACTAATATTAAGCATTTGATATTTTGATATTAATAAGTCTAACTATATATTATAATTAGTATATTTTTTAATATCATTTGCCAAGTAAATAGAACTATTCAGTTCGAAAATTTGTAGGGTTGATTTGCTTTACCTACTTATTTAAAATGCATAAAGCAATTTGATCAAGAGGAGGAAAATATTATGACTTTTGCACAACTTTATTATGATCGTCAGTGTCAGGCACTTGCTAGTACTAATTTCAAAACCATTAAAAAGATATGTACAGATGGTGCATATCTCAGAGCTATTTCAGATGCAGAGTCTCGGAAACATTGGAGCTTATATCTAAAAATCGTAGGCCAACAGAAAGAACTTGTCGATTTATATGAGCAATCCAGTAAGTAAATTTATCTCCAACCACCCAGTTCATCTTATTTGAATTGGGTGGTATTTTTTTAGTTATATAGATATACCCAATAACATTAAGTTGCTAATTCAAATAAAAAATACTAAGAAGCTATATGTTTCTTAGTATTTATGTTGTTGGAATTTTTATTTCTTGTCCCACTGATAGATTACATGATTTTAGGTTATTTACTTTTTTTATATCACTTACTATTTCTCTTATTTCTCTATCTTTATAATAATTATTATTGTTTTGTTGTTCTTGAGCTATATTCCATAAAGTATCTCCATATTCTATATATGTTTTAGTATATTCTATATCTGCATGAGATAATGTACATTTTGATATTAACAATAATATAGTGAAAATAAATAATATTATTACTATATTAGTAGTTAAAAACTTTTTCTTATTTACAATTTTCATATTAATTCCTCCTAAGCGAACATTTTTTCTATGTACACATTATATACAAACATCAGTTCTTTTGTCAATACTTTTTTTAGAATTTATACAAACTTTTGTTTTAATTATTATTGTTTCATTTTCAGCTAGCTAATTGAATTATTCAACATAGTATAAATTTAATTTTTGTTAAAAACTACTTAAATAATATTTTAAATCTTCAAAATATATAATTTTAAATAATAAGTTTTTTAATGAACTCATAAACATATATTCCCCACATGCAATGTCTACACAAATATATTTTAATATATTTTTAATCTTTAACTATAAAATAAATTTATCTATATAACTTTAAAAGAAATATAGTTTTGCGTACGTTTATTAACATAATTTCATATTATATACAAGAAATTATGTTAAAGGAGGTATACTAAATTTGAAATTAAAAGATAAAAAAATAGGTTTTATTTTAACAGGTTCATTTTGTACATTTAATAAAACTATAGAACAAATGGAAAATATAAAGAAACAAGAAGCAGATATAGTTCCTATCATGTCATATAACAGTTATGAGTTAGATACTAAATTTGGAAAAGCTAAAGAATTTATTAGCCAAATCGAAAATATAACTGGTAAAAATATAATTCATACTATTCAGGATGCAGAACCAATAGGACCAAAACATTTAACAGATATTATGCTCATAGCTCCATGTAGTGGAAATACTATTGCTAAACTTGCAAATGGTATTACAGATTCTCCAGCTTTAATGGCTGCAAAATCTCACATGCGAAACAATAACCCATTAGTTATTGCAATTTCTACAAATGATGGATTAAGTGGAAGTGCAGAAAACATTGGAAAATTACTTAATAGAAATAATTATTATTTTGTTCCATTTAGACAAGATAATCCAATTACCAAACCTCGTTCTTTAGTATTCGATCCAAATTCGATTGTAAAAACATTAGAACTTGCATTAGATGGTGAACAAATTCAGCCAATTCTTTTATGAGTAGTATAACAATTAATTATATCAAATTTGTTATAGATGATAAGTAAAATATTATTTATATAAGCACATTAACAAAAAATAGAAAGAATATACTATTATACATATTCTTTCTATTTAATAATAAAAATTATCTAATTCTTATATGCCCTACCTTTATTTTTTCTAACAATATAATTGTATATAAAAAATTATATTATTTTGATAATAACTATCATAATGATTTATACACTTTTAAATTTATATTAATATTCAAATATCTTCTTTACTTTTGGCACTACATAATGGCTTCCACCACGATTTTTTACATCTTCAATCATACTAATAACTAACATCTGTTTTTTACTATTTTCATCTGCTATAAAGGCATTAAACCATCCAAGTTCTGTTCCTGTAGTATCTGTAGTAGAAGCTTTTATTTCAGCTGTACCCGTCTTTCCTGCAAGTGTAACACCAGATATTTTTGCACTATGTCCTGTTCCACTTGGACTTTCTATAACTTGAATTAAATCTTCTTTTATAGTATTTGCTGCTTCTCCTGAGAATGCTCCTGTAACTAAGTATTCAGGTGATGTTTGTTCTTTATATTCCAAATATGGTTTTATCATATTACCGTTATTTACAAACGCAGAATATATTGATGCCATATGTATTGGATTTACTAGAACCTCTCCTTGACCATACCCAGTATTTGCAAGCTGTGCTTCTGAAGTAATTTTTCCATCATTTCCATATTGTGATTTGGATACACTTAATTCACTTGAAATTTCTGTGTTAAAACCTATTTTTTTAAATTGCTCTATAATAGTACCTGTACCAATTTTAAGTGCAGCTTTTGCAAAATAAATATTATCTGAATATACAAGTGCATTTCTTAAATTTGCTACCCCTCCATATGTAGCTAAAGTAGTAACTCTAAAATTTCCCCAACTAGAATCTTTTTGCCAACTAGTTCCACTTTTACCAAAGTTATCTTCTGCAGTAAATTTATTAGTTGTTAATCCTATTGCACCAATAACTGGTTTAAATGAAGAGCCTGGAGCAAATCTAGCTTGATATCTACTATAAAATGGCTTTCTTGCATCATTTGATAACTGATTCCATTTTTCCTGAGATATTCCATTAATAAAGTCATTCGAATCATATGATGGTGTACTAACTAGTGCAAGTATTTCTCCTGTTTTAGGATTAATTACACAAGTAGCGCTTTTTTCTGTAGCATAATCATTATATATTTTGGTTTGTAAATTAGAGTCTATAGTTAATTTTATATCTTCTCCATCTTTTCCTTCTCTTTTTACAATTGTATGCTTTTTATTTCCATTACTATTACTAATATATATCTCATATCCTGTGGAACCTTTTAATCTACTTTCATAAGTCTTTTCTAATCCTGTTTTACCAATTACACTACTTGCTGTATATCCTTTGTCCTTATTTTTCTCTAATTCTTCTGCATTAATATTTTGAATATATCCTATTAAATGTGATAATTTCTCTCCTAATGGATATTCTCTTTTTTCTGTTTCTTTTATCATTATACCTTTAATTTGTAAAAGAGCTTCTTCAGTTTGCTTATCTAATTTAGAAATAGTTTTTAATGGAACGAATGTATCATCTTTAACATAAGAAGCGGAAAGTTCTGAATTGATTTTCTCTACAGAAATATTTAATATTTGTGATATTTTGTTTATATCCTCTTCCCTATTTTCACTCATTTTTCCTGGAACTAATCCTATAGATGAAGCTACTCCCTTTCCTGCTAAAACAACATTGTTTCTATCTAATATTTGTCCTCTTTTTGGTTCTACTGTAGCAACTCTGATTTTGTCTGTTGCTTCTAATTCTGGATATATAAGTTTAGAAGACCAATTTAAATAATACTTCTTTTCTTTATTTTTCAAAAAATCTACAGTATTAGTAAAATTTATTTTACCAGCAAGCGTATTCATATATGTTGTATATGTAATTTGTGTTTTATCGTTATTAATTTCATTAACTTGATTTATCTCTACTTGTATATTACTAGCTTCTATTCCATTATATATATTTTTATTTCTAGCTACAAAATCTTCTTTTGAAATAGTAGATTTACTTTCATCTGTTAAATAGTCATACATTTTTTCGTAATCTTTATTAGATAAATCTGAAAAATATTCTAATAATAAATCTCTTGGATTGTTTTTACTTGATTTATTATATTGATGAATAAAGTATCCTCCTACACTTAATCCTATAACTAGAATAATGACAAAAATAATAATAATAATTTTTTGTAAATTACTCACTTTTTCTTACTCCTCCCCTTATTACATATATATTATAATATATACTGAATAATGTATTTTGTAAATAATTATATCGACTATTTTTGTTAAAATTTTCTATTTTCTTTATTATTTTGACTAAATAATGTATTAACAATATTTTACAATAATACAAAAATAAAAAATAATATTTATAATTAATAGTTTTGTTACTTTAAACTATTACCTTTAAGGCATAATATTATAAATATCATTTTTTAGTTAAACTTTTCTTACTCTAAAATAGTCGTTATATCTTCTACCCCTAATAAATCTGTTACAGTTCCATTTAAGTCCACAAATTCTTTTGCAAGACCATTTTTCTTTATTAAAATAAATCCTTTAGATGAGTTTGTTTTTAAAGCATAATAATCATCTAAATTTCCTAATTTACTTTCTACTTGTTCTTTATTCTGTATGCTATCTAGCCAATTTTCTGCTACTTGTACATTTTGTCTTTTATTTTTTGGGAAACTACCAAGAGTTACTAAAATAGCTTGATCTACAGTCATTGTAAGATCACCTTGAACTTCAAATTCTGCAATATTTAATATTCCAGTTGCTTTTTCTAACTTAAAAGTCTCTCCTTCAATATCTACAAACCATTTGTCTTGAGTTTTCTTATTTACTAAGAAAGTTCCTAATATATATGTGTTTCTATAAGTTCCTGTTATCTTAAAATAGTCATCAATTGAACTACCTAAGACACTTACGACCTGACTTTTTTTATCTTCTGTTAATGTATCAATCATACTAGAATCACTATTTAGGCTTAATCTATCTGAATCTGAAAAATCATTTTTTATTATAAGAATAGCTTTTTCTTCTGTTAAATTGTTTTCATTGATATCTGGCTTAGTAACACTTGCATAAGTCATTTCATATTTATCATTTACTTTTTCTATAGTAAAATACCCGAGATTTATTTTTTATTGTATCTCCTTGTTTCTCCCCATTGTCATTACTCCAAATAGTATTATCAATAGATGCAGGAACTACATCATAAGTAGCCATTATAATAAATTTATCATCTTTTTTACTATTTAGACTAATACTATTTATATTATATGATAATATTTTACTTGTAATTTCTAAACTAGCATTTTTATAATCTTCTAACCACTTTGAAACTATATCAAATCCAATTTTTTCTTCTTCATTCAACAAATTATCTCCAGAAAGCTGATTGCTATATACATTATTATCTTTTAGTTTATTTGAGTTAAAACCAAAAATTTTATCTTTAAAAATAATGAGTGAAATAATAATTATAATAAAAATTAATACTGTAAGAATTAATCCAACTAATGGAATTTCTATTCTTTTAGAAAATATGGTTTCTGATTGTTGACTATTATTTTCTATTTCTTCTTGAACTTCTTGATTCAATTTTGTCTCTGATTCTGATTCTTCTATTGCTTCTTTAACATCAATTTCTTCGTTTTCTTCTACAATATCTTCCACAGTTTCTGGTTCTTCATCTATTTGACCATTTCCTTCTATATTTTCATTTATTATTTCTTCGTTATTTACTATTTCTTCTTCTGTTTTCTTCTTTTTCATATTTTCCTCCTTAGCATAAATAATATCTCTATAGTATTATAACATAATAAGTAAAAAAGAATGTAACAATTATATTACAATTTTGTTACATTCTTTTTTAGTTTCTATGTATTATCTTAATTCTTTATTTAAAATCCTATTGATCCATCATATCCAGTACATGATTCAAAGAAAATCTCACCATTACTTCTTTCAAACAAAACTACTTTTTGTCCATGGTTTAAAGTTAAATAATAGCAATAATCTATTTTACAAGCTTCTTTAATTATAGCTTTAGTATGTGCTGAATCACTCATCCAAAATGAATACATATTTAAATCATTATTAAAGTAATCTGCAAATGCTGTTTTTAGTTGCTGTTTTGAATATAAAACATTAAGCTTTTCTTGAAAATATTTTATCAAATTATCTTCGGTTATAATATATGTCCCACCTGCATCTATTGGATTACCTTTATAAATTATATTTATTTGCGTATTTGTAGCTTCTGAACAATAAGGACTTTGAGCTATAGAATACTTTAACACGTCTTTATGTGGTTGATTATTAATATTTTTTAATAAATCTGTACTATCAACATAGTTTAATAATGTAAAACTATTATTTTCATATTTATTTAAAAAGGTTTCTAGTTTTGATATTTGTTCTTTATTTAATTCCTTAACTTTATTTGTATTGCAAGAGTAAAAATAGTATGTACCATTTTTCTCTGTCAAAACTACTTCAACATTTTCATTATTTGACTCATTAGATTTTAATGTTAGATAATATTTGTTGCCTTGTTTGTATCCATTTTTTATAGTGAAATTTGTTCCAAGAGCATCACTTATAATACAAACATAGACATTGTTTAATTCACTATAAAGACAATTTTTAAAGGCTTTTCTAACTGTATCTTTAGTATATGAATAGTCTAATTTTTCTTGTAGGAATTTTATCATATCATTTTCACTTATTACACATGTATCTTGCATTTCTTCTCCATTAGACTCTTTCCAAATAACTTTATTTTGTGATTCAGTAGCATGTGACGTATACTTACTTGAACGTACAGCATATAATAAAATTCTTCCAGGAGAATAACTAACATCATAGTTATTTTTCTCATTCTTAAATATATCTTCTGGATTATTATAATCTAGAAACAAAAATGGATTATTTTCTCCACTATTTATAAATTTTTCTATGCTCGAAATTTCTTCTTTTGTAATCTCTCTTTTTTGATTAGTTCCTAATTCTTGTTGTACATTTGTTTCCTTATCTTTAATCAAATTAATAACACTAGATTCATCTTTTATACCTAATTGTTGCAATTTTTGCTTATAAATTGTCTCTCCAAACTTATCACTTAAATCCTTTTCTAAGTTATATAAACCATCGTATACTTCATTAGAAATCTCATCATTCATCTTCTTATATGTTTTATAATCTTGAGCTAATACATCTTTAACAGAACCTTCTGCTGGGTTTATTCCAACATCTGATAATTTGAAGAAAAATACTGGTAAAATTTCTAATTTGTTATCATTTATTTTATAAAATGTTAATTCCATTTCTATATATTCTGTACTTTGTGAAGTTGTCTTTCTAATTAATATATCTGAAAACTCTCCTTCTACTGTTTGTTTTGAATAGCGCATTCCTTCTGCTATGTCATACTTAACATTATATTTTGTTCCATCATATTTTACATACAATTTAGATGGTTCCTTAGTAGATTGTACTAATTCCCATTCTGGTTCTAAATAAGTTTCAATTTCTATTTCATCTTCTGTCCCATTATGTACATTTCTAAGGAACTGATTTAATTTTCCGAAATTTTCAATTTGATTATTTCTTATTGTAATTTTTTTATCAAATACTTGATTATTTGTTGCCATATTACTATTTTGAGCACCATTATTATTTATTGTAGTAGTGCTCCTTCCTAAAAATCTACTTCCTATAAATACGCCTGTTCCTATTAACACTACTGCTGATACTGCTGCTATAGATATCTTTAAAGCTTTTTTATTTTTTGAACCTTTCTTTTTATTTACCGCTTCATCATAATTATAATTTTGAACTTCCGCTTCTTCCCTTTTTATTTTTTCAAAATCCTCCATAATTATCCCCCCTATATTTTTAGGAACTTCTATTTGTTCCATATATTTATTTACTTCATTTTTTATAATATCTTCATAGTTATTACTCATGGTTAGTCACCTCCCCTTGTATGCCATCAAGTTGTGTCTTAAGTTTGTCTAATCCCTTGTAATACCATGTCTTTATTGTACCTACTGGCTTATCTAAACTAATAGCAATTTCATCAAATGTAAAATTCATATAACATTTCATAATTATAACTGATTTTGTTTCTAATCCTAATGTATTTAGTGCAGTTTCGAAATCTATTTTTTCTTCTACATTATTTGGTAAACTTTTTTCTTTATCACAATCCTCCATATAAATTATTTTTGAATTCTTCTTTAAATAATTTTTAGATTCATTTATTGCAATTCGTATAATCCAAGTTTTAAAAAATTCTGGATGTCTTAGTTTATCTAAATTTGTATATGCTTTATATATAACTTCATCTAAAACTTCTATGCTATTTTCTTGATTGTTTATAATTGCATAAATAATTTTGTATACTGGCTCACGACTTAAATTAATCAATTCTACAAATGAATCTTTATTACCACTTTTAAATTGTTCTATTAGTATTTTTATCTTTTCATTTTGTTCCATGTGTTCCCCCTTTATTTGCCTTTATAATTATTAGACAAATTAAGTCTAAAAAAAGTTTTAAAATACAAAATAATTTAAAATAATAATATTTTATTGATGTAATATGTATCTTTATTGGTAATATTTTTTAATAATGTCATATATTATATAAATATATCTTAACACATATAATAAAAAAAGACTGTAACATTTTAGTTACAATCTTATTACAATTTACAATTATTATTTTACTAAATCTAAAGTATCTCTTGCTATTACCAATTCCTCATTTGTAGGAATTACATATGCTTTTATAGTAGAATTCTCTGTAGATATTTCTGCTTCTTCGCTTCTTACTTCATTTTTCTTAGCGTCTAATTCTAGTCCCATAAAACTTAAATGATTGCATATACTCATTCTTCTATTTTTTTGGTTCTCGCCTACACCTGCTGTAAATACTATAACATCTACACCACCCATAGACACTGCATATTTTGCTATATATTGTGCTATATTTAAATCATATGCTTTTAAAGCAAGCTCTGCTCTTTTATCGCCCTTACTTGCGGCTTCTTCTATATCTCTTATATCTGGTGATACTCCTGATATTCCAAAAGCGCCAGATTCTTTATTTAATATTTTATCCATTTCATCAGATGATAAGTTTTCTTTTTTCATTAGAAATGTTACTATAGATGGATCTAAATCTCCGCTTCTAGCACACATCATAATTCCCCCTAGTGGTGTTAATCCCATACTAGTATCTACAGACTTTCCTCCTTGTACTGCACATAAAGATGCACCTTGACCTATATGACAAACGATAATTTTTAAATCCTCTACATTTTTTCCCATAACCTCAGCTACTCTTTTTGATACATAAGAATGACTTGTTCCATGAAAACCATATTTACGAACTTTAAATTTATCATAATATCTATAAGGTATAGGATATAAGAACCTTTCTTCTTTAATTGTTTGATGAAATGCTGTATCAAATACAGTAACCATTTTTTTACCAGGCATTAATTTTTTACATGCTTCTATTCCCATTAATGCTCCTGGGTTATGTACTGGTGCTAAATCTGCACATTCTCTAATTCCTTCTATTACTTCATCTGTAACTAAAACAGATTCTTTAAATTTCTCTCCACCATGTACTATTCTATGTCCTATTCCATCTATTTCGTCTAAATTACTAATAACACCATATTCTTTATTTGTTAATTGTTCAAGAACAATACTTATTGCTTCATTATGTGTAGGAACTGCCTGGTTAATAACATATTTTTCTCCATTTACTTTATGTGTTAAAAAAGAATTATCTTGACCTATTCTTTCATAATAACCTTTTGCCATTACAGATTCATCATCCATATCCATTAATTGATATTTTAAAGATGAACTTCCACAATTTAATACTAAAATTTTCATATATTTACTTCCTTTCTTTTTTTATTTTATCTTTTCTAGAGTCCTTCTTGCAATTAAAAGTTCTTCATTTGTAGGAACAACATGAACCTCTATTTTGGAATTTTCACTTGATATCTTTACTTCCTGATTTCTTATTTTATTTTTCTCTAAATCTATATCCACACCTAAGAATTTTAAATAAGAACAAATTTTCTCTCTTGATTCTGGTCCTTTTTCACCAACGCCTGCTGTAAATGTTAATATATCAAATCCACCCATAGACACAGCATATTTTGCTACACACCCGTGCTACTTGATATGCAAAGTTTTCTAAAGCCATAATAGCCTTATGATTTCCTTCAGCATATTCTGATTCTATATCTCTAAAATCTACAGATACTTCAGATATACCATAAACACCAGATTTTTTATTTAATATTTCATCCATTTCTTCTGGAGTGTGATTTCTTAATTTAGCTATATATGTAACTACAGATGGGTCCATATCACCGCTTCTTGTTCCCATAGGAATTCCGACCTAGTGGTGTAAATCCCATACTTGTATCTATAGACTTACCATTCTTTATTGCACATACACTGGCTCCTTGTCCCAAATGACAATTTATAATTCTTAATTCTTCTATAGGTTTTCCTACAATTTCTGCTACTCTATTTGCTACATATTCATGTGATACTCCATGGAAACCATATTTACGTATTTTATATTTTTCATAATATTTATATGGTATTGGATATATATATGTCTCTTCAGGCATTGTTTGATGAAATGATGTATCAAATACTGCTACATTAGTTTTACCTGGCATTACATTTAAACAAGCTTCTATTCCTAAAATAGCTGCTGGATTGTGTAATGGTGCAAGTTCTATACAGTCTTTTATTCCTGCTATCACTTCATCATTTATTATTACTGGTTTTGTGAATTTTTCTCCTCCATGAACTATTCTATGTCCAACTCCATCTATTTCATCTACAGATTTAATAACACCATATTGTTTGCTTAAAAGTCTATCTAAGACAAATTTTATTGCTTTTTCGTGATTAGAAGCGGGTTTTTCAAAATTATGTTTTTCGCCTCCTACCTTATGTGTTAAAAATGAATTATATTGTCCTATTCTTTCATAATTACCTTTTGCTAGGACTTCTTCTTTTTCCATATCTATTAGTTGATATTTTAATGATGAACTTCCACTGTTTAATACTAGTATCTTCATATTAACTACCCCATTTCTTTGTTTTTAGGTACATAGTGTGCTGACAAAATTTATTATTTTTACACTATTCATTCGCTACTTTCACTTTATGCTTATGTTAAAAAGTTATATTATATAAATCCTATATGTTACGATTCATAATCTTATCTTGTTTAGTTATAACTAGTGAAAGAGTGATATTTATTAAATTTTAAAAGAATATGTATTACTTTTTGCAAATACTATTCTTGTGCTTGCACAGCGGTTATAGCAATTACACCTGCAATATCTTCACTTGAACATCCTCTTGATAAATCATTTACAGGTTTTGCTATTCCTTGGCATAAAGGACCATAAGCTTCTGCTTTTGCTAAACGCTGTACTAATTTATATCCAATATTACCAGCATCTAAGTCTGGGAATATTAATGTATTTGCTTTTCCAGCAACCGGACTTCCAGGAGCTTTTCTTGCTGCTATTTCTGGAATTATTGCAGCGTCTAATTGTAATTCTCCATCACAAACTAAGTCTGGCATCTTTTCTTTTAATATTTTAGTTGCTTCAACTACTTTTTCAGTCAGTGGCGAATTAGCACTTCCATATGTAGAATATGAAAGCATTGCTACTTTTGACTCTTTGCCAACCAATTGTTCGAAGCTCTTGCTAGATGCAATAGCAATTTCAGATAAGCTATCAGCATCTGGATATTCATTTAATCCTGAATCAGAAAAAACAAATGCACCATCTTCTCCATATTCACAATTTGGAACTACCATTAAGAAAAAGGCTGAAACAAGTTTTGTACCCGGAGCTGTTTTTAATATTTGAAGTGCAGGTCTTAAAGTATCTGCTGTAGAATGAACTGCACCTGATACTAATCCATCTGCTAAACCTTGTTTTACCATCATCATTCCGAAATATGTTTCATCTTTAATTAATTCTTTTGCTTTTTCTATAGTTATTCCTTTGTTCTTTCGAAGTTCATAAAAAGCTTGTACAAAATCCTCATAATTTTCACTATCTACTGGATTTATAATCTTTGCCTTTGAGATATCAAAATTATGTTCGTTTGCTATTTTTGTTATTTCTTCTTGTTTACCAATTAGTATAATATTGGCATATCCTTCTTCTAAAGCTATTTTAGCCGCTTCTATTGTTCTTATATCATTTCCTTCTGGAAGAACAATTGTTTTTATATCTTGTTTTGCTCTTTGTTTTATTGTTTCTATAAAAGACATATTCATTTCTCCTTTCTCTTTTATGTCTTTAATATTATATAAGGAAATCACTAAAAGTACAAGATATTTTTTTGTTTAATAGGTATTTTCAATATCATTTTAAATTCTAATGCATTTCTTGTATAAGGATTGTTTTTTTATGTAAATTGTTGTATAATATTTTACATATTATATTGTAAAGGAGTGAAAAAGAGAATGTTGTCAAAATGTAAAGAACAACCAAAATGTTCTGTTTGTCCATATTGTGATGACTGTCGGATTAGACAGAGTTTTCACGCAAGCATGGACGGATTCTACAATATGTTCAATATTTTGAGCAGTAATATAACAACTGCTTCCAAAATGCTTGGACGTTCTGATGAAGAAACAGAATTAATGGTAAACGAGCTCTTGACAGAATTAATACACAAAAGAAGTATTGAGCTCGGCAAGAACAATGGTTAATTAGACAGCAATACACACCTTATCCCCACCACACTATGTCGGTGGGGATTTTTCTATAATTTATTAAATATATGCAATATATTTAACTATTTCTTTATACTTGAAAATCATGATCTGGTCTATATGGTCTTTCTGCTATTACTACAAATTTAATAGAATAAATATCTCCATATAATAAATTACCACTTTCTATTGATCTTAATAATACATAACTTGCTCCAACATCTTCTAATATACCTGTTCTATCTTCCATACTATTTGTTCCTATTAAAAATTGTATTCTTACTAATTTGCCAATTTGTTCTCTTAAAAAAGCTGGTGTGTAAATATTATTTGTTAACACTTCTGGCATAGGACTTTGTCTGTTTTCTTTAGTAGATTCAATATAATCTTTATTAGTCTCCATAATTATACTCATTCCCTTCTTAAAGTTAAAATTATAAAAAAGTTACTATCACTTTTTTAAACAATTTTTATGTTGTTTCATAAAGAGGTGTTGGTCTATAAAAGCAGTGTTCAATAATTCTTGTGTGTAACGCTCCAGAGCCATTATATGGAAAAGTATTAGGACATGTTGGCATAAATGGATTCATATACCATAAACATGTTCCTACTTCATTTATTCTATTTCCTGCTATTGCCCAATCTGCTATATTGTAATGAATATCTGTTGGTGTCATATTATATATATTTTGAGAATTATATTGATTTCTAATAGTTTCTCTTACACAATCAAATTGACCTTCTTGGTAAATTATATTTCGTATACTTCCACCTTGCGATATTCGAGAATATTCTCCAACAGCTACATTTACACGATTCATAATAACAGATGCTACTGCTCTCATTCCAATATCACCTTCTCCACCTGCTTCACACTGAATTAATCTTGCAAGTAATTCTCTTTCTGAAAAAGCCATTAAAATCACCTCATACTATGTAATCTATACTAACATATTCTAACAATTCTAATATTGTGATTGACTCTGTAATTATAAATTTCATTTCTTCATATTTAATAAATATATCAAATACTAAAACCTTAACTCCATATATTAAGTAAATATGAGTTAAATTATCTGGGGAAAAATAAATAAGA
>ULZB01006273.1_pt1 | contig 23308 bp, 27 predicted proteins | sample 1962691 | NCBI WGS metagenome assembly ULZB01 (sample SAMEA4835878, study PRJEB28245) | human gut metagenome | biome: gut microbiome; material: fecal sample | place: Denmark | collected 2008 | reverse complement strand
CCGCTGAAGAAGCTAAGAAGACCGAAGCAGAGGCTGTACTGAAGAAATTGCTGGCAAGCGGGATGAGTGCGGACGAGATTCTGGAAAAGCTGAAATAAACAAAAACCAAAAAAATAAATGCCGTGTGGACAAACTGAACTCCAGGAGTTCGCACGGTATTTTTTGAAGATTGCCGTATAGTTTATAACGAAAATAAAAGAAGAACAAAATTTAAAGAAATGGAGCGTGAGAAAATGAACTTATCAAAAATACATCATATTGCAATCATCGTATCTGACTACGAAGCTTCAAAGGATTTCTATGTGAACAAGCTGGGCTTTGCTGTCATCCGGGAAAACTACCGCCCGGAGCGTAAGGACTGGAAGCTGGATCTTCGTGTCAATGAACACACGGAACTGGAGATTTTCGCTGAGGAAAACCCGCCGAAGCGTGTGAACCGACCGGAGGCCTGTGGGCTACGTCACCTTGCGTTCTGCGTTGAGAGCATGGAGCAGACAGTGAATGAACTGGCGGAGGTAGGCATTGAATGTGAGCCGATTCGTGTTGACGATTATACCGGAAAGAAGATGACTTTCTTCCATGATCCGGATGGTCTGCCGCTGGAGCTGCACGAATAAGCATGAGAAAGAAAAGAGCGTATAAATCTCGGAAGCCTGGTGGAGGCCGAAAGAAGCTGAAGCCGGAGTACGATGCCGGGAAAAATCTGAAAGAGCAGATGGAAAGTGCTGTGGCACTTTATGATTCTGAGATGTCCTTGCAGGCCATCGGCGATGCTCTGGCTCTAAACCCCATCAAGGTACGGAAGCTGCTCATCACGGCAGGTGTGTATGAATCAGAAGTGGCGGAAAAAGTAAAAAACACTTTTGAAGAATACCGAGAAACACAGGACTACAAAACCTCCATACTCTCAACTGCAAACACCCTGAAACTTTCCAAAGCCTCTGTTACCTCGTATCTGCCTTATAAAAAGGGCGTGTACTACCCAAGTACTGCATCCAAAGAGAAGATTAGTGTCGGAGCAGAGCGGCAGCGGAGATACAGAGCAATGAAGCGGTGGAGGGTTGATCCGACAGAAGAAAACTTCTGGGGCATGGTTGTGTCCTATGCCGGGGTAGGATTTAAAACCTACTCTGGATTGCCATTCTCTTACGAAATTAAAAAAGGCAGGAACGGTGAGTACACGAAAGAGCTGTGGATTGACCGCCGGGAGAATAGTAAAAGCCTGGCATGGAGTTCTATAGTTTTGGCGCTGAAGAATATTAAAGGGGAGGTAGTAGACCGTCCGAAAGCTCTGGGTGATATCCGGGGCGTGACCTACATATACGGAATGTTCTATCGGTTCGGGCTAATCGATGTGCCGGACAAGGTAAAGGAGAAGATGGGCCGTCCAAAAGACCGCAAAAAATAGGTTGCTAGGGGCATAGCAAAGAAATTGAAACAGGCATTAGACATAAGCAGAAGACAGAAGTAAAATGAGTTTAAAATAAGGAAAAAGCCTTAGGTAGTCATAACCTTAGGGTTATTACTGCATAACAATTTGTGCAATTCCCTGTTGTGGGAGTTAAAGATATAATGAAAGCGAAAAAAGAAATTTTTTTTTAGTCCATACTTGACAGAAGAATAGCCGACAAAGATGGTGTCATACTCGGCTATGTTATCACGTTTAGCGGCAATAGCAGGGCGAGAGGCCGGGTTGCTCATTTCGATGGTACTGCGAGCCTTCTTGTCCATCCAGTTCAGATCGGCCTTAGAGTACGGAACTTCCGGCTGAATCTCAAAAATGTCTGCACCGATGGCATCTGCCAGATTTTCGGCAACTCTTGCGGTAACGCCGCTGGCAGAAAAATAGGCGACAAGTCTTTTGCTCATGTCAATGCACTCCCTCTTGATGATTTTGTATAGGATAAGTATAGCACGGCAGGGGAGCAGCATCAAGCAGTTGCCCATGTTATAACATCAACGACAATGTTATATTATGGACAACTGTTCGTAAAAATTTAAGGATTTTGAGGGAGTTGCACAGCTTGATATGAGAAGCGATTTATGGTAAGATGAAAGTGCAATAAGAGTTTATATGCTCTTGTTGAATCTACTGCGAGGAAGTGAATGCCAGTGGAAAAGCAAAATACGGTAGAAAATCAGCTTGGCCACACGATAACTCAGACAGAGTTTGATTCGGACTATGATAAGACCGCCAAAAAGCTGCTGGCGAACAAACAGATTTTGGCGCAGATCATGAAGGGCTGTGTAGATGAATACAGTGAATGTTCCGTAGACGAAATTGCTGAAAAGTATATTGAGGGGACTCCAGAGGTTGGCACGGTTGGCGTTCACGTTGATGATACAAACAGACCTCCGAAAGCTCCTGAAGTAATAACTGGAAGCAACAATGAGGATTCTACGCTGACCGAGGGGACGGTGCGTTATGATGTTCGCTTTGATGCGATTGCTCCGGCCACAGCGAATGATGCAGCACAGCAGGATGTGATTCGTCTTATTATCAATGTGGAAGCGCAGACTGCTTTTAATCCGGGATACCCACTGACAAAACGTGCAATCTATTATTGCAGCAGAATGATTTCTGCACAGCACGGGCCGATATTCAAAAAGTCTGAGTATGGAAAAATCCGAAAAGTGTATTCTATATGGGTTTGTACAAAACCGTCCGATGAATTTCAGAATACGCTTACGCGGTATTCGATTCGGCCAGAACAGTTGATTGGAAACGCTGCCGAAAAATCAGAAAATTATGATCTGATGAGTGTGGTAACAATCTGTCTGGGAAAACCCGATGCAGAAAACTATACAGGTATATTGAAGTTTCTGGATGTGCTGCTTTCTTCGTCAAGAGCAGCTACGGAGAAAAAGAAAATTCTCGAAGAAGAGTTTGGCGTTGCAATGAGCGAAGAACTGGAAAGAGAGGTGCTTATTATGTGCAATCTTAGTCAAGGTGTCAAGGCCGAGGGAAGAGAAGAAGGTCGGAGAGAGGGCATTAGTATTGGTGAGATAGGGATGCTTGTGCAACTCGTCCGAGAGGGAGATTTGAAGCCAGAGCGCGCTGCAGAAAAAGCCAATATGACAGTCGAACAGTTTAAGAAGGTAATGGAAAACACCCCGTTGCAGGCTGTATAAAGCAAAAATTATATAGAACGTTATATAGAGCATATAGATAAGCCTTACAAGGCTCAAATTGGTTCCAAACCGATTGAAAGCCTTATAGGGCTTATTTTGTGTTTTTTCAAATTTATTTGTAAAAAAGTTGCCTAAGACTTAGTGTGTGTGTAAAAAACGCCCCTGAATATGAAAATGGGTAGAATAAAAACGATACATTGATTGAAATGTACAATATAACCAAAAATTGTATATAATTTGTGTAATTACTCTAGCCAAAAGCCATAGAAAAAAGAGAGGGTAGTTGTTATAATTATATCAAGGAAATTCTGCTTCTGTGAATGACAGAGATATGCGGTGAAAGGCTTGGCATACTTTAAATAAAAAGTTGATTAATGTAAAAAAAGCAAAGCTAAAATATAAAATCTGTAAAATAAAGGAAAATCGAAAATGAGTTATACAAAGAATGAACTGCTAAATTATTGGGACAAAAATGGGTTTGAGTGTCTTGAAGATATAAATGATCTTCGGAAAATGACGTTTGTCCCATTTGTTGGCGCAGGTATGTCGGTTCCGTTTGGCTATAGAACATGGAATGAATTCTTGAAAAAAGTAACAGCATCATTGACAGAAAAGAAGAATAGAACTAAAGTTTACAATACATTGCGAAAAGGAGATTATCTTGAAGCAGCGGAGCTGCTTAATAATTTTACTAATAATGCTTTGATGGGAGATGTAGAGAAGGAATTTAAAGAAAGTAGAATGACAGCCCCTGGACATAATTATATTTCGCTTTTGAAAAACAACGGAGTAAAAAGATATATTACGACAAACTACGATAGCGTTATTGAAAAAAACTATGCTGCGAATGGGGATAAACTCCAAGTTGTTATTCCTGAAAAAACAACAAAAAATACTTTCCGAAGTTATAATCGAAAAGAAACGCCTTATGTAATAAAGCTGCATGGAACTTATGATGTTCCTGAGAGTATTGTTTTAACAAAAAGTCAATATGATAAACAATATAAAGAAACAGTGCCTTTTTTTATTCGTAATCTTTGGGAAAATAACGTGTTCCTATTCATTGGATGCGGACTTCAGAAAGATTACTTGATTGATGAATTTTTTTCACTTGCAGGAAAATCGCTTTATAATTGGAACTATGCAATAGTTGAATATCCTCGAAATAAACGGAAAATTAAAGAAAAAGAAGAGTATTTGCATAACCTGAAAATTCATCCTATTTGGTACCTGGCTGGTGCTCATGAATGTGTGTATCTGATTTTGTCAATGCTATATGACAAAGGCATCTCTGAAAAGGCAAATAGATCGCAGATAGACTTGTCAACTTCCTTTGAAAAATATGTCGATGGAATTGCAAAAAAAGCACAAAAAAACCAGAATATCATATATCAGGCAATCATGATGCAAAGAGAACCGAAGAAGACAGAAGATGTACTTAGTATAGATCGTATAGTTGATAAGATATATGAATCGATTCCCCAAAATAAATGTGCTTTCAGAATTATGGGGGAACCAGGAACAGGAAAATCCACGATATTTTCTCTTGTATATCAGGAGATGCGTTCTCGCGAAAAAAATTTAAAATCGGAAAAAAATATATATCCAGTATTAATAGATTTGCATTTCTATGAGGGATATCAAGATAGATGTGAAGAGCTTTCTTTAGATCTTGAACAGATAGAAAAGATACTGAATACGAATGTGAATGTTTGCCTTTTTATTGATGGACTAAACGGATATGTACGAACAACTATAAAATATGAAGACATGGTTTATTCTAAAATAAAAGAGTGGGGAAATCGAAAAAATCTGTTCTTCTGCTACTCTATAGGAAATATGGAAAATAAGCAATTTCCACCGTTTTCAAGAAATGAGTCGATTTATTCATTGCCTGGAGCAAATGATGAAAATACGTTGAAAATAGATCTTAAGCCGGTAGAAACGAGCCATAAAGCAAGCAAAAGATATCGTGACATGGTAACAGGAGTGTTAGAGTTTTACAAAATGAAACCCGTAACTCTAGCAGAGATAAATACTATTAAAAGGCTCTGCATAGAAGCCTCTGGAAATCACGTGGAGTTTAGAACTGTAAATGTAATTGTAAAAAGCTACACTCGGCTGAATGCATCGAAAGATGTATCGATTGGAAGATTGTTGGAACGATATTATATTGCATCTCATAATATTGATAAAAGACAGTTGTTTGCGGTTTCAGATTTTGTTGCAAACTTTATGCTAAATAAAAAGAAGACGGATGACAGTCAATATGGTTATTTAGTATATAAGTGTGACATGGTAAGAGATTTTTTCTTCGCGTATTATTATATAAATTCTTTTAAATATGGATGTCGGGAAAATCTGAGCATTTTTAATTGTTTGTTCACGCCGTGTATTAATCGATTTTCACTCGACTTAATGAATGATAATGAGAATGATGAGCTGACTGTTGTTAACAACATGATTTCACTTTTTGACGAACTTTCATCAAAACAGAAAAATCAAGTGATATATCTTCTTGGACGAGTAAAGCATCATGAGAGCAAAAACAGAGCAATTTCATTTTTGAAAAAAGTATATAAAGAGGAGGGAAAACATCTTTACTCAAATGCCTATGATGCAAATGCGATAATGCTTTTCCGTACAGCAGGTGTGAGTCTTATTTATTTAAAAAGTTATGAACACGAAAATGAATTCTATCATATCCTTATCTATGATAAAAATGTTAGAGAATTGAATCGGAACTTCCATATTATCTATTATTCGACGAAGGGGTATAAGGTTAGTGATAGAATTGAATTGAGCAGTAAAGAAAATCGTGAAGTGGATATTGTTAGCTTGTATGGAATATTGAGTCACAGTATTTTAAAAGGAAAGGATGCGCACATAAAAAATTTAAATGTAATTACAATGGTAAATTTGGTGATTTATGGTATATACATTAGTAAAAGTTCAAATAGAAAATTGAAAAAAGAAAAATGCAAAAAGTTTTTTGACAAATTACAGGCAGAGAAATTTGAACTGAATGAAGTTGTAAAAGATTTTTTGAATGGTGTATGCAGATATATTGATTATAAAAATGTTTATTCCTCTTTGTTTTCGGAAATTTATGAATTGTCAAAATCAAATCCGCCAGAAGACATATCAGAGAGTGCTTATGCGAATACTGTTGTTGAACACACATGGGTATGTTGTATGATAGCTCAATTTATTTTGACAAATCGAATTAAAGATTGCGATTTTATGAGCAAAGAAGAAGTCAATCAATATTTCGAGGACTATTCAAAATTGCGTATCATTCAACTTCTGTTGATTCATAGTTTTTCAGGAGGCTCAGTAGAGGATAAGACCACTCCGCAAAAGATTCCTTACAATGAAAGAGATATTTTACAGACGATGCAAGCACTAGATGCATTTCCGCACTTTCACAGTTTTTCAGATACCTATGCATTATGTACTGATTTAGTGCATCCAAAAGATTTCAATTCAAAAGTGGCATACGATATTCAAAAAATTGAACCAGTACTTCGAGCTTGTATTAACAGAGAAATGACATTTCAGAGTTTTGATAAGAAAAGAAAGGATGAAGGGCGCGTGAATTTCAAGGATGAGTTGATTACTGATTTTGGAAAGAACTTTTGGGCATTTCTAAAAGAGTATCTCTTCTATGATTTCCAATAATACTTTTATGTAACGCTGAAAAATATAGGTAAAAGAGTGTGCTCCATAGTTTTTAGAAGATAGGAATAAACCGATTGCAGAGAATGATGCTGATACGGTGTGTGCATTGATGGCATATTATCGCAAAGTTTACCATGTTATAGGTGTCTGCGTAACAGTGGTTGGTGTTGCGTTGATTCCATTCCTGCCACATCTGATTAATGGATCTTATCCGCAGTCAATCAATATTACTGTGCTATACCTGCTTTTCTTAGCAAATACATCAATAAGTTATTTTCTGTTTGCGTATAAGAACTGTATTCTTTCAGCTTATCAGAGAGAAGATGTCATTAGCAAGATTAACATAGTTCTCAAAATTGTGATGTATGCAATGCAGATGGCTGCACTTCTGCTTTTCCACAACTATTATTGGTATGTGGTTGTAATGATTATCAGTACTGTGGCGACTAATATCATTACAGCTTATTATTCAGATAAAATATATCCTCAGTATCAATGCAGGGGCGAAATCTCGGAAGAAAAACGGAAAGATATCCGTAAAAACATTCAAGGACTTATGGTTGGTAAAGTTTGTATGGTAAGCCGTAATTCCTTTGATAGTATTTTCCTTTCGATGTTTTTGGGATTGCAAACTGTGGCAATTTATGGAAACTACTATTATATTATGAGTGCAATCAGTGGAATCCTAACCATTTTAATGACATCACTGAGTGCAGGCATAGGTAATAGTATTGCAACGGAATCAATGGAAAAAAATTACAAGGATATGAATAAGTTTGTGTTCATATATGCTTGGATTTCTGGTTGGTGTGCAGTATGCTTGTTCTGCATGTTCCAGCCTTTTATGGAAATCTGGATGGGCAGCAATATGCTGTTTCCAATGATTGATGTGGTTTTGATTTGCTTGTATTTCTATTCGTTGACAATGGGAGATGTGCGAAGTCAATATTCTTCTGCTGTTGGATTGTTCTGGGAAAACAGGAAATATGTTCTGGTTGAAGCATTATCTAATATTGTACTCAACTATATTCTTGGAAAACTTTTTGGAGTTCAGGGTATTATTGCAGCAACACTGATTTCCATTCTGCTGATCAATTTTATCTGGGGATCGGCAATTCTTTTTAAGTACTATTTTAAAGATTACAAAGTCGGAGAATTTTATAAGAAACACTTCTTCTACTTTGGAGTGGCAATTATTGCAGCAATATTGACATATTCTTTAACGACATTGATTCATGGAAACATGTATGTTCGTTTTATAGCAAGTGCAATTATGTGCTGTATTGTTCCGAATGGAATCTTTTACATTGTCTATCAAAAAAGAGAAGAATTCAACGAGGCAAAAGCATTTTGCAGCAGGGCATTTAATCTTATTTGTAAAAAGAGGGCCTAAAAGGTGTCAGGCACCAATGTCAGTAGGGTAGAAAGATAAAAGGTGTCAGGTACAATTAAGGCCCAATAAAATACAATTAAAAAGCTGTTAAATTTTCTAAAGTGATTATAGATATATTGCAAAAAGATATTATAGAACTGAAGCACAGAACCATTAGTCCGATTGAGCAGGAAACACTGGTCATCGGTGTGCTAAAGACTATCAGCAATATGTTGGAGTGCAAGAGCCGTGGTGCTTATCTGATGGGCATTACTTATGGCAAGTATGAAATTGAAAATCAGGTAAATTTCACGGTCTATGTCCCGAAGGTGGACGAGCACTTTGTGTTGGTAGCCTGGCAGTGATTCCGCTGCAGCTGCTTGGCTATATGTATCTGTAGCCAAGGTCCGGATGTAGATAAATCGAGGAATCTTGCCAAGATAGTGACTGTGGAATAAAAGATAGCAAGAGGAAGAAAAATTATGAACACAACATTACTTATCATGGCTGCTGGTATTGGCAGTCGCTTCGGAACAGGAATTAAGCAGTTGGAGCCAGTGGACGATGCTGGACATATTATCATGGATTACTCGATCCATGATGCGATTGAAGCTGGTTTCAATCATGTGGTATTTATCATCCGCAAGGATATCGAGAAGGAATTCAAAGAGGTCATCGGTGATCGCATTGCCTCTATTTGCTCTTCTCATAATGTAACTGTTGACTATGCTTTCCAAGATATCAATGATATCCCGGGAACTCTGCCAGAAGGCCGGACAAAGCCGTGGGGAACCGGTCAGGCTGTGCTTGCAGCGAAGAAGGTCATCAAGACTCCGTTTATCGTTATCAATGCAGACGATTACTATGGCAAGGAAGACTTCAAGGCTGTTCATGAGTATTTGGTAAACGGCGGCAAGTCCTGCATGGCAGGCTTTGTGCTGAAGAATACTCTGTCCGATAACGGTGGCGTGACTCGTGGTATCTGCAAGATGGATAAGCAGAACAACCTGACCGAGGTTGTGGAAACCAAGAACATCGTCAAGACTGAAGCTGGAGCAGAGGCAGACGGTGTGGCTGTTGATGTGAATTCTCTGGTATCTATGAATATGTGGGGACTGACGCCTGATTTTCTGGATGTACTGGAGGAAGGCTTCAAAGAATTCTTTGAGAAAGAAGTCCCGGGGAATCCTCTGAAAGCAGAGTACCTGATCCCCATCTTTATTGGAGAATTATTGGAGCAGGGTAAGATGTCCGTAAAAGTTCTGAAGACCAACGACACCTGGTATGGTATGACCTACCATGAGGATGTTGCAGCTGTAAAGGGCAGTTTCAAGAAGATGTTGGAGAACGGCGTGTATAAGGCCGACTTGTTCAGTGATCTGTAAACGACGATGAAAGAAACGATTGATTTACTCGGAAAGATCATCACAAACATTCTGACTGCTCTCTATGAGCCATTTGGATTTTCACTCCTGCTTTCCTTCCTCGCCATGTTTTTCTATCTTTATGCTTATGAGCCAATACATGCAGGAAAAGGCTGGAAGAATGCCATAGTGACCTGGTATCAGAAGTTCAAGGAGAGCGTGTTCTTTCGGAAACTGTTCTTCCTGGCCTTTGTGACTTCACTTATTCTGTTCCGAACCCTGTTAAATCGCAATCTTTGGATGAATCCTTTATCCGATGTCATGGGTGGCTGGGGCATCTGGGAGACCGTGAATGGTGAACAGCAACTGACCACCGAGTGCATCGAGAACGTAATCATGATGGTACCGTTTTCAGCGGTAGTGATGTGGACATTCGAAGAAAAGATAGGAAACGGCTGGAAGAAGATACTGTGGCAAAGCGGTAAGATAGCATTTATCTTCTCGATAAGCATTGAGATGCTACAGCTACTGCTACGGTTAGGAACATTCCAACTATCAGACATCTTCTATAACACAGTCGGCGGAGTGATAGGCGGCGTGTGTTACTGTGGAATAAAGAAGTTATACAGAAGATGAAAAGAAGATTGACCGAAGGATTCAAAAGGGCGAGCGGAAAGCCCTTTGGTTGGCAAAATATGAGTGTGGTAAAAAAGGCGGGATAAAATGGCTGAAATTGTGGAACACATTACGGATGCGAGAAGCGACGGAACAATCAATGTGTATGCAGTTCGCTACAATCAGCGAGGGAGATCTGATAATGTAGCTATAGCTCTTCCTGGAAATCCAAGTTTCGATTTTCGCCATGATTTCTGCGAAAATATTATCTGTTATAAAGATGCACATGAAAGGGCTTTCAACCCGACTTCAAATGGATTGGAAGACGATACGTATGAATACGTTCCACTCGAAAATGTTCGTGAAAAGTGGAACGAGATAATGAACTTAATCGACGTGGCACTTGACTACCACGGTGCGGAAAATCGGAGAAAAGTTGCATACTCAAATCTCTATATAGGCGCATTGGTTTATAACAACCAGACGTACTATTTGTGTGCAAAACAAGGAAACAGTTCAGATAGGCTGTTGCAAGGAAAATGCGTTTTAATGAATCATCAGGACGAACTCGTCAAAGCGAACCCTGAGGAAGTATTCCTTATGAGCAGCTATGTCGGATTTATGATTGATCCTCTAGAAGATAAGGTTTTGATATTTGATAAAAAGGCATTTCAGGCTGTGTTTATGTATGATGACTATCAGAAAGAGGACGTCCAGAGAAAGATATCAATTGTTGATCAGTGGAGCTTTCTTGAGTCGGCAAATGTAATAAAAGAAAGATGCGCCCAGAAAAATGTATACCGAAATCTGGCCAGGATTTTTGCTGATCAGGAGTACATGGAGCAAATCCAAAGAACAACGCCGGCTCAATTGAAGAATAATTTGTTGACCAACAGCCCTCAAAACTTTAAAGAGGATGACTTCCAGGGTGAACAGCTGATTGTCACGACAAGGAATCTCAACACTGTGATGAAAATGCTGGCCAAGGGATTTAAATTTAACTTCTTTACGAACAATGCTGAACAACAATGAGAGATTTAATAGAAGGAATTGGCTATTATTTGAGCTGCATGATTCTATTTAATGGAATTTATGGTCTGAAAATTGTAGCCAAGGGAACTGTGTTTGCGAATTCGTGTATGAAAGAGAACATGGCCGGGATCACTACGCTTGCCTTAGCAGCGTTACTTGTAGTGATAGGTGTGTTCTTTACAGCACAAATCCTTACAACGGATGATTCCGAAACAAATAGTATTGCGACGGGAAAGCAGTTTAAAGTGACCACGGTGAAAGACTTGACGGGTGAAAACTACTTTGCCAATTTCTCGTTGATAGTGCTGACAGGACTTTCTCTTTCTGACACTCCCGATTTTTGGGATTTGATGATTTTTCTTCTGATTGAGGCAGCGTTGGGAATTATCTACATAAAAAAGAAAATGTTCTATATGAATCCCGTACTTTCCCTTCTGGATTATAGCATCTATGAATGTACGGGCATCAATGCAATTACAAAAAAAGAGTATCCAGGAACATTTTACTTTTTGATAAAGGGAAAGTCAATATCCGATAAAAGCGTAATAAAATATAAAAACATTAACAGTCACGTGATTCGACTTAATCAATATAGTGAAGAAAACTCCCGTTGACTGCTAATAGCCATGCGTTCACACATGGCGCGCTGCTCAGATGTGCTGCCTCTTCGTGGCGAGCAGCAGGCAACGAGATCATGTCTCGGCTAAAGCATGATTTTTGAAGAGAAAGGAGATTCAAGCAAGAGCCATACTTGGAAAAGAATGGCATAGCAGAATGATCTAAAACCCAATGAACGACTTCGGCCCGAAGCGCCCGATGTCAGAAGATGCACTGTGTGAATCAACTGACACCGTAAAAGCGAAGCGCGGCCGACCGAAGAAAAAGCCTGATTATGACCGGGAGAAAGAAATCGAAGCGCTGCAGCAGAAGGTGATCGATCTCTTCGGTGAACCTTTCGATGATCGAGTGGAACGTTCAGAAGCAGCTCCAAGTATCCGGGAAATCGCAAAGGCATTGGACACGACCCCTCTGACGGTTCGGAAGATGCTGATCACTGCGGGATATTATAGTACGAAACACAGCCGAAAAGTACAGGAATTGTACGAACAAGGGTGTACGATCCAGGAGATTATGGAACAGACTGGTTTGAAAAGAGCTTCTGTACATGGCTATCTGCCATATACAAAAGGAAACTATAATTTGCCTGAGCTGCCGCTGAATGCTGAGCGTAGACGAGTCTATCGGAGAAGAATTGCTGTCTGTGAGCGCCTTATGCAGGAAATCAATTCGCCGAATGCGGAGGAGTGTCTGTGGGATGCGATCGTGGCGTTTGCCGGATATCCGTTTGTGACGGAGAAAGGCTTGCCCCTGAAGTATACTGTAGAAGGTAGAGAGATATTCTTCAATCGAAAGGAAAAGAGCGTGACGCGGGCAACCGTGATGAGAGCGTTCCATCAGGCAAGAACGATTCAGGAATCAGAGGGTTGCGTGAGCGGCCCCAAAAAGCTGGGAACTTTTGGCGCGAGTTATCTGTACCCAGTATTTCTTCGGATTGGCGTGTGCTCAAAAAAATCTGAAATTTTTTGAAAAACGGATTTATGGGCATAAGTTGGATTTTAGCATACATGGCTAGATAGGCATGAAAAGTAATGAGAAGTTCTGGGCTGTCTTGAGCAGTCTTGAAATAGATAAAATTCCAGAAGGGAAGGAAGAAAAAATGAAATCAGATGAAAAACTGGTGATACAAATTGAAAAGAACGAAACACTGGGAGATTTTATTCAGAAATGCCGACAGCAGTATGGTTGGACGCAGGAGGAACTGGGGTGGCGCACCGGAATTACAAGGGAACATGTGGGTCGTATTGAGAGAGGCAAGTGTGTCCCTTCAGTTCAAACGTTATATGATCTTGAAAAGGCTTTGAATCTTCCTGAGTGCTCCTTGGTAAAAAGAGTAAATGGGCAAGCGGAGGCGGACGTTTCACAGGAATCAGAGGAGAAGGAACAGGTGGGACGTGCTTGTAGGGAGCTGGAACTCGCATTGGCTGCGAATCTGACCAAATCGAATCTGCGGAAGGCAAGCAATGCAATCAGCACCATTGCGAAAATGCTGAATGACACGGAGATGTTCTCAAATAAAAAATAATCTGTGAAATGTCTCTCAAAAAGTGACATGGGTGTCCTTGAGAGTGAGGCTACACAGAGATAGAATTATAGATGAAGAAATAAGTCAGTAGATCGGTGCATTTTCAGCGTATCAGGAGGCAGTACATATGGATCGGGCGACAAACATGGAAACACAGCTTGCAGAGCAAACTTTACAGGAACCTGCCCTTGCGCAAAGCGGCTCCAATGTGCTGCGCCGTCACATCAAGGAGAACCCCAAGAAAGCAGCCCTTGCTCGTTACCGTCTGTGGCTGGACAGCATCCCGCATGAATATCCCATGCCATATACCCCGTATAAAATTGGGGTGTACATCCGGTATTTCAATCAGACCCGGCATGAGAACTATCTGGAAAAGCACATCCAGCAGTATATGGACGATATTGCCCTGTGTCCGCAGTGGACGCTGGTGGATTTCTATGTGGATAAGGGAATGACTGCCCCGCATATGGAGTACTCGAAAGAGTGGTGTCATCTGCTGGAAGATTGCTTTACTGGCAAGGTAGACCTCATCGTGACGCAGAAGGTCAGCAATGTGTCCAGTGATTGGAAAGAGATGTCCTTTATGGCTCGGATGCTGGCAGCGCAGAAACATCCTGTGGGGATCTATTTTATTTCCGAAGATATTTTTACACTGGCCTCGTATTACCAGCCTGACCTGCGGGATACAGGTTTGCTGCCGGAGGGCTGGCAGACCCTCCCGGCGGATGAACTGGATGAGCCGATGCTATCGACCCGGCCGAAGCCTGCCGTGCTGGAACAGGCAGAGCAGTTGATCCTTGACGAAGAAACGGATGCAATGGAGTGAGCCGAGTGGAAAAGACAGAACTGACCAATGCCCAAAAGCAGAATCGGGTGCGGCAGCGCATCACACAGGCATCCATTGATCCGGATAAATATGAGTACTTCCCGGCGAAGGAGCAGAACGACCATGTGAAGGCTGACCAGTATCAGCGTGTCGCCATCTACGCCCGTGTCTCCACAGATAACCTCATGCAGACCACGTCCTTTGAACTGCAGCAGAAGTATTACGAGGAACTGGTGGCGCAGCATCCTCAGTGGGTGCTGGTGAAGATCTACGCAGACGAAGGAAAATCTGGCACCACCATGCAGCATCGGGATGCGTTTAATGAGATGCTGGCAGATGCGGATGCCGGAAAAATCGACCTGATCATTGTAAAGAACATCTCTCGCTTTGCCCGTAATGTGGTGGACTGCCTGAGCATCATCCGCAAGCTGTCCGAGAAGAAGATCGGCGTGCTGTTCGAGTCGGAAGCAATTTACTCCTTGAACGATGATTCTCACATGGCACTGTCCTTTCAGGCCACCATTGCAGAGCAGGAATCTCGTACCCGAAGCAGAAGTATGGAAACTTCCCTGCGGATGCGGCTGGATCACGGATTGCCCCTGACTCCGGAGTTGCTGGGTTTTATGAAGAATCAGGACGGCAAGCTTGTTGTCAACCCGGAGACCTACAAGATCCCCAAGCTCATGTTCTATATGTACCTGTACGGATATTCCACCCAGCAGATCGCTGACACCCTCACGAAGCTCAGCAAGCGAACCTATCTGGGCAATCTGAAGTGGACTGCCTCCGGTGTGGCTGCCAGTATGCGGAACGAGCGCTACTGCGGAGATGTGCTGACCCGCAAGCGGTTCACTAAGTTTGCAGCGGATGTCCATGACCAGAAATCTTTCAAAAACCGGGGAGAAAAGCCCCAAAGCCATTACCGGGATGACCATGAAGCCATCATCGACCGGAACGACTTTTTGGCAGTCCAGCGCATTATGAACAATGCCAGGTTCGGCGGTACGTCCTTGCTGCCGGAACTGCAGGTCATCCCGGACGGGCTGTTGAAAGGCTTTGTCATTGTCCATCCCAAGTGGGGCAGCTTCACCAAGGAGGATTACATCGCCGCTTGCAGGAGCGTGGACAGCAATCCGGCAGAGGAAAGCCGGTTAGAGGTTCGGGAGGGCTCCTTCGACCTGACCGGGTATGAGGTGGCAGACTTCAAGCTGTTCAGTGACCAGAGCGTCCCTGCCATCATGCTTCACAAGGATAGCATTGCTTTCAGTGTGGCAGGCATCCGGGAAATGGACCTGAAAGATAATTATGTGGAACTGCTGGTGCATCCGCTGCGGAAAGAAATCGCCGTGCGCCCCACCAATAAGGATAACCGCTGTGCTATCCAGTGGGCAAACGGTGTCCGGGGCAATCGTCATTCCCGCTCAGTAGCAGCCAAGGCCTATATCCAGACCTTGTATCAGATCTTCGGCTGGGAGCAGGATAACAACTATAAGCTCTATGGCCGCATCTACCGGGATGGGCAGGATGCCGCCTGCATCTATGCCGGAACCAACGCCAGCGTGTACATCAAAGATAATGAGGTCACCGTGGAGGATGCCACCGGCCAGAACATCAGCCGGCAGGGCAAGCGTATCCGTGGTGTCGTGGGGGACTTCGGGCAGGGGGTCGGCAATGGGTACTATGTAGAAAAGAGCATGACCGAGCTTCGGAACCTGACCCGACAGGAGTGGCAGACCCGGCTTGCCGGACAGATGGTCAGCACCGGAACGGAGCTTCAGGTCACATCGTATGATGAATTGCGCAGCTTCATTCAGGAAGAACTGGGAGAGCTGTTTGAGGAGGACGTACAGAAATGATGGAAGAAAATGCACAGATGAGCCTGCTGCCGGATGCAGTTGCGGCAGCGCAGATGACGATGACAGGTGAAGAAGAAATCGACCTTAGTGAATATGAGATCGTCCGTCCGGAGTTTTTCGCCCACATCAAGGAACCGGCCTTGACGGTGAATGTGGACAAGATCGGTGTGAACACTGCCTGTGTCCGCCTGCTGCCAGATGTGGAATATGTGCAGATCCTCGTCAACCGAAAAGAGAAGAAACTCCTGCTCAAACCCTGCGATGAGATTGAGATAACCGGATACCGCTGGGGTAAAACAAAAGAAGGAAAACGATACCCAACTCAGAGGACAGGGGAACTTTTTGTTCTGACGATTTGTGAACTCATGGACTGGAACCCGGATTATCGGTATAAGGTGCTGGGCAAAATGGTGCAGGCCAATGGAAAGTCTCTGATCGCCTTTGATCTCACGTCCAGCGAATGTTTCCCCAAGGTGGTCAACCGGGACGGCAAGAAGATCAGCAGCCGCCAGTCCATTTTTGCAGAACAGTGGAGTGGCAAGTTTGGTCCCACCTATTCCGAGAGCCGCCGTTCTCTGGAGGTCAAGACCTTTGATAACTACACGGTCATCACGGTAAACGGGAAGAAAACCGAAGTACATCCACAGGCACAGTCGCAGCAGCAGGGAAGTATGGGTGATCCCTTATGAAACAGGAAAATGAGCTTGGCTTGCGCATCAGTGCCAAGTACAATCGCATCTATGTCCACCGGACAACGCTGAAAGCCATGGGAGACCCGGCGTTCGTGTCGCTGGGCATTCACCCGCAGAGCAAAAAGCTGGTGGTGCTGGCGGCAGAGGAGGGAACAGCGGATGCGCTGCGTGTCCGGTGCTGGGAGGATAACTCGTTCTGCATCCAGAGCAAGGTGCTTCTGGACGGAATCCGGACGGTGGCACCGCAGATCGGGGCACAGGACTCCTGCCTGCTGCACGGAAGGCTGCTGAAGGAACAGAATGCAGCCGCCTTTGACATGAACGATATCGAAACTATCACGGAAGCGGAATGAGGAAGAACACATGAAACAGGTCTGGCAAATCGACCCGGAGTTCAGGCGGCTGAGTGTCCCGCTATCTCCGGAGGAGGAAAACAGGCTGGAGAGTAGCCTGCTCCGTGAAGGCTGCAGGGAGCCCATTGTGGTGTGGCACGGCTGCATTCTGGATGGGCATAAACGGTATGAGATTTGCAACTACGAGGAAATGGAATATGAAACGGTAGAGATGGACTTTGCCACTAAGGATGAAGCGCTGCTGTGGGTCTGCAAAAAACATCTTGCAGCTGTAAAGCCTAATTCCACTGTATTTCGCTATCTTCTCGGAAAAAGATACGTTTTTGAACGAGAAATGTACAAAAAGAATCCGGAGAAAATACATATTAACTATGTGAAAAAAGTTGATCGGGTAGGCGCAGTATGCGGTACACTGGCAGAAGAAACCAACATGAATCCCGGCACGGTGCAGAAATATGGAATACTTGCGCTTCAATTGGATCAAATTGCCGAGAAGGATATGGCATTATTTGATGCTATCCTTGCGGAGAAAATTTCAATCACTTATGGGAAAGTTATGAAATACTCGGAGATGGAAACCACGAAAATGATCAACATGCGCCGCAGACTGTTGCATGATGATATAAAAATGCGTCGTCGGAAGCCGCGCAAGAAAGCAGTGGAGAGCGAATCAAAAGAAGAAAAGAAAGAACAGGCTGTACCGCTGGAAGTGGGCATCAAGGAGATGCCGACGTTTGACCCGGACATGGAATTCCGTGGGCTGGCGCTGACGATCCCTACGTGGATGAATGCCATCGCGCGCACCCGGGCAAAGACAGATATCGATTTGGTATCCGAACCGACCAAAGTGCAGCTTGCCGTGATCCTGCGCAGGCTGGAAGAACAAATTACGCAGACGCTGGAGGTAATTGAAAAATGATTCCTGGAGATATGTTGACAGAAGCGCAGCGGCGCTGCATCCCGGATGTGTCCTTTGAATTGATCCCCATCCGAAATCTGGTTTCCAACCAGGAGTACCAGCGGCCGCTGTCCGAAAATCATATCCGTAAGGCACTGGAAGAATTTGACGTCTACCAGATCAACCCGGTGAAAGTGAGCCGCAGGGACGGCATTAACTATGTGTTTGACGGCCAGCATACCATTGAGATCATTGCCAGTGAATCCGGTTCCCGTGATACTCCGGTGTGGTGCATGATCTACGATGACCTGAAATATAAGGAAGAAGCCCATATCTTTGCCGACCAGCAAAAGCATGTCAAGGCGCTGTCTTCTTTCGAGACCTTCAAGGCACACATCGAAGCGGATGACCCCAAACAGAAGATGATCGAGGCCATTGTGCAGTCCTACGGGCTGGCAATCACCTCAACCAAAGCGAAAAACAGCATCAGTGCAGTATCTACACTGGAACGTATCTATGACAAATACGGGCAGGCTGTTCTTGATACGACCCTTCGGCTTGCAATCGCTACATGGGAAGGTGAAAACAACTCTCTTTCCGGCAGTATCTTGATGGGCATTGCCCGCATCGTTGTGGCGTATGGGGATTCCTTAAAAGAGGATGTATTCAAAGACCATGTTGGCCGAGTGTCGGTGAAGGCGATTATCCGTGCGGCAAAAGAACGCCGCCCCGGTGCGCTGGGTTATTCTGAAGCCATGATTATCGAATACAACAAGAAAAGCAAGTTCCGACTTTCGTTGAAAACACTCTACGGCGGAAAACAGACCTCGGACGAGGACGAATTTGAAGAAGAATAATGTAAAAAATGGCTTCCAGTGCCGCTCGTGCAGGGAAAGGGGCAGAATATAGGATGTCTGGCTATAACGAAATTGGTGCGATGAATTTCGCAGAAGGCTTTTTACTAGCCGGTGGACAAGCAGATATACTGCGAAAAATAATTGTAAAAGAATATGATCTGGACGAGGCAACCGCTAACTGGCACATTGAGCAGGCATAGCAATGGGCGGTGCGGGCAAAGAAGGCGTTGAATGGCGCAAACGGTGAGGAAAATGAAAACCGATAAGTTTATGTACCTGCCAACGATGACAGAAGATGAATTCACAAAGAACATAGGAAAGGAAGATTTCTTCCGCAGATTCGGAAACCCTGCGGTGATTCGCACACAAGCGGGGGAAGGGTACATCGTGCTGAGCGCCGAATTATACGATCGAATGGCAGAACTATGTGGCTTTCCGGGAACAAAGGAGCTGATTGGTCATGAATCGAGAACTTGATGGCTGCTATTTCCGTATTATGAGGAACGGCGTTGGGCAATCTGTGTGCTTTACCGATCTGACAAAGGAAGAGCGCGACATACTGTTGGCAGAAAAGGACACGCAATTCCTGAAAAATCTATGCTGCTATCTGGCAGACCGAATCCAAGAGCTAGGAGATATCATCGAGGAGCAATCCCGGCAGCTTCTCATGGATGATCTTGCAATAGGGCAGACATCTGGCGAGGAAAATGCTTGGATTCCAGCAGAAGATGTGCGGCAACATTTTACGGAAAGAATATGACGTTGCATGGAAAGAAGGCTGACGGATGAACGCATTTGATGTGGACTACTGGATCGGTGTCATGTGTAGATGCAGTTGGACACCGCGAACTTTGGATGAAAAGAGTCGGCATGCCCTGATGTACTTATTTCACCTGACCGACCAGATTGCCCCTGTCGGTAGGGATAACCGCCGTGAGTTCTGGATCACAGCAATGCGCGGGAGCGTCGAGGATTTTCAACCGTATTACGCCGAAGATGCTACCGAAGAAGAACTTGCGGAAGCTATGCAGGAGCAATATCCGAAAGAAGAATACTGGTACAAGTTCGTATCCGTGCAGCATACAAATTGTCGAAAAGAGGAGTTTTTTGGCGTTCTCCTGAACGGAAAACCAGTCTTGAGCTTGAATGATCCCAATGAGGACGAAAACCCGTTCAATGCAATCGAACTGATCGACTGGCTGATTCAAATGGCAAGTGGTGTTCTGGAGAGACTGCGCGCTGATACCTATAATGCTGAGATTCAGGAAAAGCTGCCGGATGACTATAAATACGGCGTGATCTCACGGAAGAATTACTGGAATATTTACCCGGAAGACCGTGCAGATTACCGCGGCTCATTTAAGGATTGGCAGATTGAAGAATTTTTGCGATACAAGGATGAGTTTTTGGCGGATTATATACCGGGAAACTGCATGCAGCACATGACAGCTCGTGATTTTTATGAGGCCTGCGCAGTGTGCTATAAAGCCGTTCGGATGGAACAGCGGGTGCATTTTCCTTTCAAGGACGCCAAGGAGGAACACCTGCGGTATAACGGAACAACGCCGAAAGAACTGTATTATATGTTCGCAGACGGCCGGGATGATGGTCTGTCCGGTGTGCCATTGGATGATGCCACTGCATTTGCAGAATGGCGCGATCAAAAAGGGCCATGCTATGAATTCAACGGGCACCATCCATGGGAAACCATACCATCCGGTTCTGTGGAATATAGCATGCACCTGCAGGTTATGAAATCATCAAATGGATTTTACTACGGTCTCTCCGGAAGCACCCTTCACCGCAGCAAAGATACGATCCACAGCTACCTTGCCATGTGCAAGGCAGGACTGCCAGTAAAAATCTACGATGGATTGAAGATGGCAGCGCGCTTTGAGGAAACCGATATGATCGGCATTGTACCGCAGGGAAGGTCAACTTCCTATGTTGATCGTATTATGCAATACGAAATTACGGATGCCGTACATTTGTCCGATGACGAGAAATCGGAGCAGGTTGCAGCCAAAACCATCTGGCAGCCAGAAATAGAATGCAAACTTCTGTAAGGGAGAAAACTGTAATGAGTGATATGCTGATAGATATTCAATATGATCCAGAACAGAATAATTACATTTACAGCTTCCGGATGTCCGAGCAGAAAAAGCATGATTTGGAAAAACGGCTGCAAAGCTACGGCGTAACGCTGGAAGAAGCAATACCCAATTATTTGCAGGCTGTTATGAATCGGGAAGATAAAAACACTTAGCCATAAATAAAAATGACTTCCCGTGGTACGCATCATAATTCTATGAGAGGCGTGGAAAGTACTATTATATTTATTATATACTGAAATATACAAAATTGCAAGGCGGTGAGCACATGATTTATATCACAGGGGATACCCACGGAGACTTCCGAAATGTAGCGCGGTTCTGTGAAAAAATGCAGACCAGCAAAGACGATGTTCTGATCATTCTGGGTGATGCAGGCATCAACTATTATGGCCCCGAACAGGACATGCGGAAGAAAAAGTATCTGGAATCGCTGCCCATTACGATTTTTGCGATCCACGGCAATCATGAAATGCGGCCGCAGACGATCCCGACCTACCATGAAGCAGACTGGAATGGTGGCAAAATTTACATGGAAGACGACTATCCACATATCCTGTTTGCCAAAGATGCTGAACTGTATGAGTTGAACGGCCTGTTCACTTTTGTAGTTGGCGGCGCATACAGCGTGGACAAGAATTACCGCCTGCTGCACGGCCTTGCATGGTGGCCGGATGTGCAGCCGTCAGATGAGATTAAACGTCAGGTGGAAGAAAAGCTGGAGGGGATGGACTGGGAAGTTGATGTGGTCCTAACACATACTGCACCTTTAAAATATGAGCCAACAGAAGCATTTCTGCCAATGATCAACCAAAGCACCGTAGATAAGTCGACCGAGCAGTGGCTGGACAGCATCGAGGAGCGACTATATTATGACAGATGGTATTGCGGGCATTACCACACTGCTAAGAAAATCGAAAAAATTCAATTTATGTACAACGATTTTGACGAATTTCCTGAAAATAAAGATGGCGAAATCGATGATGAAGATGAACTGTGCTATGAATGCAGTTTATACGATGATAACTCATATTTAGATGAAAATGGTGAATGGGTAAATTGTTGTCTGGACTGTCCTCTTAATAGAATGAACGATGATGATTAAATGCAGCAGGAGAAAACAGCATGGAAACAATGAAATTGGAACAGCTGATTCAGGCAACGAGTGGTCTGAGTAACCGGAAAGAAACACCGGTTCTTGTCAACGGACAGCCAATTACGGAAATTCGTATTTCCATTAAAGATGGTGCCCAGTGCGTCAATCTTGTATCGGAGAATCCCGATGCAGCATATGATGTGCGCTGCGCATTCGATGAAGAACATAATGAATGGCTCTATGTGATTTCTATGCCGGAAAAAGATAAGATGGTACTTGAAGAAATCTGCAAAGGCTATAAAATAAAGATAGAAGATTTGGTGCGGCAATTTTACCTGTGGGTGATGCGAGAGCCGGAGGCTGCAGCGCAGTGGCTGAATGGTGAAGCTGAAAATAAGAAGGTGTGAAAATGGGACGACAGGAGAATGTTGAGATTTTTGAAGATACGCAGCGGTTGTACAGCAGTAACGAACGGCTGATCTCTGCAATCAAGAATTCCAGTGCTGTGCAAGAGTGTTTCACGGGCATGGGACGGAACTGGTATGGCCCAGAGCATCGGGTTTATCAAAAACCAGCGCAGACTGTGATAAGCCCAAAGCGCACGCTGAAGGCTGCAGCACCTTACGTATATGCAGGAAAGAAAGTGTGCGTTCTGAATTTTGCATCGGCTACCAATCCGGGCGGTGGCGTGATTAAGGGCTCGTCTGCACAGGAAGAGGCAATCTGCCGCTGCTCCACACTCTATCCGAACCTGAAAGAACAGCGGATGTGGAATCAGTTCTATGCACCCCATCGGCGTGCCCATGATCCGCTGCATAACGATGACTGCATTTATACGCCGGGCGTCGTAGTATTTAAATCGGACGCGGATTATCCACAACTGTTGCCGGAAGAAAAGTGGTATTCGGTAAATGTTCTGACCTGTGCTGCACCCAACTTGCGGGAACGCCTCAGCAACGAAATGAACGCCGGGGACGGCGATGCCGCTGTGCATATCAGTAGGGAAGACCTGCAAACCTTGCATGAAAAACGGATGCGCAGAGTGCTGGAAATTGCATGGGCAAAAGGAAATGAAGTCGTAATTCTCGGAGCATTTGGCTGCGGGGCATTCCGCAACCCGCCGGCGGTTGTGGCACAGGCGATGAAAACGGTAGTAAAAGAATACCGGATGCGTTTTGAAACCATTGAGTTCGCTGTATACTGCACAACGCAGTATGATACGAATTATCGTGTGTTCCAGCAGGTTCTTGGCGGCATGTGAGCTGCTGCATATGGTCGGT
>ULZB01014476.1_pt1 | contig 24945 bp, 37 predicted proteins | sample 1962691 | NCBI WGS metagenome assembly ULZB01 (sample SAMEA4835878, study PRJEB28245) | human gut metagenome | biome: gut microbiome; material: fecal sample | place: Denmark | collected 2008 | reverse complement strand
ATAAGGTTGTATTTCCTCTTTCAATTAAAGAATTCTTATAATCGGTATCGGTTAACTTGTCTTTTTCGATATCAGACCCATTGATAAATACTTCTCGTCTAGCCAATCCTGTTAAAGAATTATCTCCTGATATTTCAATCTGTCTAGCACTGCCTTCACCCTGTCCGCCAACGTAGCATACATTGCTGTAATTTTGGGAATTCAAAGTGTAAGTTGCTTTTGAAATGTCACCATTTTTTTGAGAAAAGACAACTCGTTTGTTCTTAAATTGGTTGATACTTCTATCAATCCCCTTATATGTTTCAAAAATCAATTTCTTTCTGTCAAAGTCTGGTCTTAATCGAAAACCGATATCAGAAGACTGTGAAAGTTTTGAAAGATACGTAAGAGTATTTTTATACGTTGCTTGAAATTGGATTTTTTCAGAAAATCCGTTTAACACTCCTAATTCAACATTAGGAATATCTGCAAGAGTGACTAGCTGCCTCATTGCTTCTTCAACTTTTCCATTAAAATTAAAGGTGCCTTTTATGAGTCTTCTGGCAAAATAGCTTTCGCCAAATCTACCTTTAACAGTAATCTCGCGTTTTGATTTCTCAAAATCAATAGTTACATATTCGATAACTCCACATTCTTTCTTGCCTTTAAGCCACAAAAGATTTTCCAATTTTAAAAGATTGACATTTGACTGCGTTAATGGAAAATGTGTTTCAAATTCGCCACATGAACTGAATTTTCTAATCCATTGAATTGATGTAGAAGTTTCTATCACTCCTAAAAAAGACATTTGAGGATTATATATATATAACTTCATATTTAAGCCCTCGCATAATTTCTTTTAAATGAAATTGAAACTGTCATATTCTCTTCACCACTTTTTGCAGTATAGCCAACATGATTAGCCCCTGGTATTAATCTTATAAAATCAGCACTGACGGGAAGATACATGTTAACTTCTTCTAGTGTCTTGGCTTTTTGAAGATAGACATGGCAGTTGTCAATTTGAGTTGTAATAATCAACTTCTGTCCTGATTCCAAAGTGAAATCATTCAAGCCATCAACTCCGACAGTCATATGTTCGCCTGCTTCTTGAATTGAAATAGTTGGATTAACTACTTTTCCCAGTGCTTCAATCGTGATAGTCATACCTGTTTCAGCGCCGTTCTGATTATCAATAACAATGTTCTGCATGATCTCGATTCTAGAAATTTCTTCGCAGTTTACAAATTCATGAGGAAATTCAAACAAAGGAACTACTTTTGACATATCAACATTATTGTCTTCAATATCAGAAAAGTGTGGATTAGGACAGATTAAAGAAACCTGTGTAGTTCTTTCGTAGAACGCTCCGTCCGTACCACTCAATTTTTCAACAACATAGTCAATCTTTCTTTTATGGACTCCATCATCATAAATAAACGTTCCATCTGTAGAAAAAAGTCTGTCAAGCAATTCTCGGTTTCTAGCAAACATATCAATATCAACAATAGTCAATACTATGTTTCTTTCTTTCATCTTTTGGCCTACAACTGTAGATCCGTCAACATTACCATTTTCTTGAGTGGTTACATTGTAGATAGTATCGTATACTCCGTCACAATCAGTGATTACAAAAGGAGCAAAGGACTTTTCACCAAATTCAATCGAAAAACCATTTAAATTAGTACAAGTAATTGTTCTAAATTCTTTTGACATTCTTATGCTCCTTTCAATCTTAATAACATTTCACGCGTTGCATTTCTAACCTGTCTAGCATTTTCTGATGGATCAGTAGCTTCTGGAGTTGTAATATTAATAGTCTGATTAATATCTCCACCTTTTGAATTCGAATTATCAAAGTCAAATCCTTCTTTTGACATCTGAATTCTAGTTTCTTTAATTGCATCAAAAGTCATTGACTGCTTGAATGCGTCAGATTTTTGGAATTCATCCATAACTGAATCACTGAAAGAATCAATATCCTTTTTGACAGATGGAAATGACTTAATGGTACCAGTACCGATAGACTTACCAAGGAAGAAACCAACTTCTTTTTCTCCTCGTTTTGAAGGAGAATGGATATCTAAAGCTTTTTTGAAATTATTAATAATTCCTGTTGCAAAGCCACCAATCTTTTTAGCAATCCAGCCACCCATATTTCCAATGCCGTTCCAAATACCTTCCACGATATTCTTACCGATCGAAAGCATTTTTGAAGGAAGTGATCTAACAGCTTTTACGACAATTTCAGAAATCTTTCCTGCTGCACCACCTAAAGAGCCAAATAGTGACTTGATTCCACCGATTAAACCACTTATTCCTCTACCGCCTAAAGATGCAAGTCTTTCTGGCAAAAGCATAATGTGTATTAATACAGTGTCTAATGCTCCTTTTCCCGTTGACTTTAAGAAGCCAAATAATGATTTAATACCATTTCCTAATCCTGTTATTGCCATTTTTCCGATATTTAACCAATTAAATGCACTCCACACATCAACGATAGCGCCTATAATTTTAGGAACATTTGCGATCAGTGTTGGTATTGCCTGGATTAAACCGAGTGCTAACTTGCCAATCAACTGAACTCCACAAATTAAGATTGTAGGTGCATTATCATTAATGATATTTGCAAAAGTTGAAATGATAGTTGGCAGTTTTTCAATCAAGATTGGAATGCCCGAGATGATACCGTCAGCCAATTTATTCAGCATTTCAAACCCGCTCTTTATAAACTGAGGCGCTTGGTTCGCTAGATCAGTAGCAAATGCTTGGATGCCGTCTAACATTTTCGGAAGTACAGAAGGGATTGAATCAGCGACACCAACTAATACATCACCAATTGATTTTCCAATGTTTGCAAACATAGGGAATAAGTTTCCACCCAAGAAAGTGCCTAAAGAAGAAACTACATTTTTAAATGAGCCAAATACATTTTCACCTATCGCAATATTGCCTAAAAAGTCCTTCCAGGAAGCTTTCAACATTCCGAAAGAACCACTTAAAGTAGAGGTCGCTTCTTCTTGGGTTGTGCCTGTGATTTTCAATTGCTGTTGAATTGTGTGAATCGCATTATAGACATCACCTAAATTATTAATGTCATAATGAACACCTGTTATTTTTTCAGCATCCTTAAGCAATCGTTCCATTTCTGATTTAGTGCCTGAATATCCAAGCTTTAAATTATCTAACATTGTATAGTTTGATTTAGAAAACCCTTGATAAGCATTCTGAATATCTTGCATGTTTGTTCCAAACTTATTTGAGTTGTCTGACATGTCTTCTAATGCCATGTTAGCAATCTCTGCAGCTTTGGCGGTATTGCCACCACAAGAAGAAATTAAAGAAGCAGCGAAAGAAGTTGTCTGCTCCATATATTCGTTGGCACTTACTCCAGCATTTCTAAAAGCACTTTTAGCATAGTTCTTAATTGTGTCTGCACTTGAGCCAAAGAGGGTTTCAATACCACCGATTGACTGCTGTAATTTTCCGCCTTCCAACAAAGAATCTGAAAGTACTTTACCGATAGAGAATCCAGCTAGTATAGGTTTTAAAGTATTAATTAACGCAGAGCCAAATTCAGAACCACTTAATAATCCTTGTTCTTTGACAGGCTTTCCGAGTACTTGCTCAATATTTCCTTTAATACCATTTGCAGAAGGGATAATCTGCACATATGCCTTTCCTAGTTCTGTAGCCATCAGTCACCCTCCTTTCTTAAGAATTTTTCTCTTTCTTTCATGAAGTCTTCTTCTGAATCAAACCCCTCTTTTTCTGCTTCTGAATCATTTAATAATATATCTACTAATGATTTAGGACGGTTTCTTCCTGCTTGCGCATCTGGTGTTTTTGACCAGACAAGCCAACTTAGTAAGTCAACCGCTTTAGCATTAAGAAGTGTTAAATCATCTACTTTCTGATTTTTCAAAGCCATTTTGAACCTTGAATCAGACTTAAGACCTTCTACTAATACATAAATGTATGATGGTTTAAATTTTCTGTAGTCATAGATGTGATATATTTCAGCAAGATCGCATACTACTTCTTTTTTAAAGCCTCGTAAAATATGAACGAGGCTTATGAGTTTTTTAACGAAACATCCAAGTCTTCATCAACTTTTGCATTTGTAATTTCCTGGAATTCCTGTTTGATTTTTTCGCTAGATAAGAATCCATTTTTTTCACGGCAATGTTTTTTTAATCTTTCATAGCCATTCGCGCCGATTACGTGCTTGATACACTTACTTAATCCAGCCCCTGTTTCGTACAAATCACTAATCATTTCGGCATAATCAAAATCATCATCTAAACGAGGGTCAACCTCTGCCTTAAAGCCTGTTGAAGTTGTAACTTTAATCTTTTCCATTTCCTATTCACCTTTCTCGCAAATATATTCATGATGAGTGCTTCCGCTGGAATCTTCTCTAGCTTTGATGGTACATTCATACGCAACACTATCTTCTGATTTATAAACGATATCTCCAACAGAAGTAATGATCGCTTCTGGATAAATGATTCTTCTTAGATAGTTTCCTGTAATCATGTCAAAAACATAAGTACGATATTCTCTAGTTCCACCAGAAACGATTACTTTTAATCCAGCTTTTAAATCATTGCCTGTTACATTTTCCTGCCCGTAAACTTCTTTAAGCACAATAGGATTAACTGACTCGATAAGGACTATTTTCTTTGTATCAGTAAATTCTGTGACGGCTGTATTTACAATAGTTCCGCCCCATGATTTTAAATCTTTTGTGGTTTCAGAAATCGAGTTAGTAGTACCGTCTTCACCGATATAACCAAGATTTACATAGCCTTCAGTGAGTTCCGTTTTAGCATCAGTTGGCAAAGCTGTGCCGAGAGGAGCGCTGAAAGCACCACCTGTAATTTTCGGTTTAGCTGTAACAACATAATCTTTATTCATTACTTTTCTTCTCCTTTCAAATTAAATAAAAAAAGACATTACTCATAACTTATAGTCAAAGTAAGTAATGTCAAAAACTGCTTGATATCTGTATTTCTTCAAAGATGTATCTGTATAGTTGTAATCGCTGTTTAAACTAATTGATGATATTGCATCATTCTCAATGATGCTATTCATTGCTTTGATAACTTTTCTATTTAACTTTGCTGACTCTGCAATACTGCCTGCATAGCTCTGGACTGCAAGTGTAGCGTGTTCTATTTTATTTGATGTATATGATCCTGTTTTTTCAATAACTAAAAAAACTTTTTTTGTTGCATCATCAGACTGCCCGTATGCAGGAACGCCCAATTTTTCGAAAAGAAAATCCATCACATATTTTTCAATAAGCATACTTTCAATAAGCATAATTATTTTCTTCTCGAACTTCCGATAGCTTTTAATAAAGCGTTATCGTTGTATTCCTTGATCCTTGCATGCGTTGTTTTTGGATAGACATTAACAACTGCTCTTTTCTTATAGACACGTTTATCTACATCAAATCCACTTCCAGCATTAGAAGCAACTTCAGAACCATATTCCGAAAGAATTGACTGCATTTCTTCGCTTTTCAGTAGCTGCTGAACACCTGTCGAATTTAATTTAAATTCAAAATCACTATTCATATAATTCGACTGTCACTTTCTTGTTCCATCTCAAAGGAATTAATTCCTCAATTCCTTCAATCGGTAATCCAACAACATGCCATTTTTTGCCAAAAAATTCGACATCAGCATTCTTCCAGTTGTGCGAATCGCCTTTTGGAATTGCTAAGTTATAGATGGTTTTTGAAACATTGACATTTGTATCAGTCACTAATTCACTAGCCTGTTCATGAGCAACTAAAACATCATCAACAAAGCATTCATTCTCTTCATAAAGTGCATGCCCAAATTCATCGACACCTGTTTTCTCTTTTTCTATGAGCTTAATGGTCATTCCTTTTAATCTCATATCAGGCTGATTGAAGTGACCTTTTGTTTATTTAATCCTAATCGTGACAACTCATTCTTAAGAAAATATAAATCATCACCAGGATTAAAATAAGTACCACTGATTGTGTAACCCATAGCACTCTGAGAAAATTGCTGTAAATTTAAGGAATCTTCTTCCTCTTTGGACATCACCCTTCTAACACTTGAAAGAACCACTAATTTAGCAACATTTGCTTTATCGGGGTTTCTTTCAATCATTCTGTCAAGATTATGGCCTCTTTCTCTTGCTTCTTCCCTTAGAAGAGATGAAGCAAGATCTAGAAGCATTATTAACCTTTCTTTTTTATTATCATCAATTTCAGCATTATACAACTGTAGATAATCTTCTATAGTCGCATACTTATTCAAAATATATCACACCTTTATACGCGCTTCTTAACCAATACAGTTTCAGGTCTAGAAATCATTTTTCCGTATACCTGTCTACCCTTGACGGCAGAAGCACCGACGTGTTTTTCATCCTGTAAATCAATTAAATAAATTGGTACTTTCCATTCTGCAACATAATGACAGAAAATTCTGTTTCCTAAAACAAATTCAACTTTATCATCTGTTAAGTTGTCAGCTTCATAAACTAGAATTCCACCAATCTGACCAACTGCACCAGTCTGTACGACTGCATCGCCTAAAGCTGAAGCTTTAATGAAGTCGGGTGACTTTAAAATTAGAGAATAAGTTTCTGGGGAAACTGCAAGCCACATTTCAGATGTGCTGACATGTTTCTTTCTTAGTACTGTTCGAGCATCAATGATTGCTTCATAAATCGAAGTCTTAGTTAATGCTTTAGTATCTTCGATAGCAGTACCATTTGTAATTAATTCATTTGCTAAATCAATGTCAACTTTTAAAGCCATTGAATATCCAGCTGAATCTAATCTTTCAGCAAATAAATTATCAGGTACTCCTGCAGCAGTATATCCATCAATCAATTCATTAACTACATTGTCAATGTCAGTGACTAGAATCTTATAAGAAGTCGTTGTATTTGTTAAAGCTGCACCATTCACTTTGTCGTAATCATTAACAGGTACTTCTGTATCTCTTACTGGAATATTAACAGCGCCAGCTGTTGGGTCACCATCATATTTTGTATTGAATAACTGTGGAAATAATGATTTAGATCTTAACTTTGCTAAAACTAAATTTGAATATCTTTCGCGTAACTGTTTATCCTGCGCCATATTTTAATCTCCTTTAAATTTTTAATGTTGGATTTAATTCCATAAAGCGCTTTTCGACACCATCAACCACGCCCCCCTTATCATTTTTAGGAGTTGGAGTCGTTGGCGCTGGCGCTCTATATTCAGGCTCTTCCTCTTTTTCTTTTGGGAAGAGACTCTTAAGACTGACTGCGGAATTGTTTAATTCTTCTTCTGTCTCGCCTTTTAAAAATTCACTTGCTGAAGTTGGCAAGCCGTTGTCATTAAGTACTTTTGAAATGAGCTCTTTTCTTTCAAAATCCTTAACTTTTCCTTCAAGTGTTAAATTCGTATTTCTTAAATTTTCTAATTCTTTTGAGTTAGATAATTCATTTTTGAGGGTTTCAATTTCTTCAGGACTTTTCCATCCTTCATATTGTCTTCTTAATCTTGCTAAACGATTTTCTACAATCTCGTCTAGTTCTTTCTGTGTTTCGATTACTTTAAAATCACTCATAATTTTTTTCTCCTACTTTGAACCGCAATAGTCGCGTAAATCAATAATGTATTCTTTGATTGGCGACTTTCTTTTTCTTCTTTGAGCACTGCCAAAGCGCCAAAATCGCTGAATCAAGAATTGAAATTTCTATTCCTTCTTTTGCACTCTTATAACCAAATCCACCGTTAGAGCCGATCGCTCTTTTTACGCAGTTAGATGCCGACTGCTTAAGAGACGGCTGTCCGTTATGGCAAATTGAGCAACTAAAAAGCGACTTCTGAAAAGTCGCATTTGCATTAATAATTTCTTTAACTGTTGGAGTGATGACAGTAACATCAATGTCAGCATCTTTTAATTCGTCAATTAATAACTGCTGTCCATTCTGTCCATCAATCACTACTTTTCTAACATATGAATTCTTAATAAAATCAAGAATCCAATCATTACCTTTTTTGATTGGCTTACATCCAATTGTTTCAATGAAGATTCTAGGCTTCTTTTCTTTTGTTTTAACGGCAATAGACATTGCAACGTTCTTCCCGTCATGGCCGTATTTGATACCAACAAAAAGTGAACCTTTAAAATCGGGTAATTCCTTAACTTGCAAGTTATCCCATTCATCTTCAGAAATTTCTGATTTCTGATTGTAAGAAAGCCACAATCCAAAACGCTGAATATTAAAGTCGATTTCATTTTTCTTATTTTCAGAAGCAACAGAACGTTCTTTTAAGGTCAAACCTAATGACGGATTAGTCTCATACCAGATGTCTCTATCATTGACATCTGACATGTCACTAACACTCCATTCTGCCCAACCACTAGACTCTGCTTCGCCTGTCAGGCATTCTTCTCTGAGCGCCTGTGATACAGTGCCAGCAGAAACGGCTGTTGGAGGAGTACCACACATAATAGTTTGTGGGTTCGGCGAAGATGTAACAGTATATTGAAGAGCGCTTTCCTGTTCTTCTGTATAATCCTGTGCTTCATCAATAATAAGAAGGTCAAACCCTTCACCTAAACCGCCCTTACCAGAACGAGTTCTGAAATATACAATTCCACCGTCTTCATCATTCTGAGGGTCGAAAACATTTTTATCTAGAATACGCACGGTTTCTAAGCCTTGCTGTGATTTGGCAGTGTACGATTTTTCGTAAGCCTTGCCTTTCACTGGTCTCTTAACTTCTGTGTAGCCTATCTGATCTAATGCTTTCTTTAATTTCTCATAAGAAGCGGTTGAAGTTGTAGTTCTGTGTGCTGTGTGCATGATTCTTTCTTTGCCATAAATCAAGCCCCAAAGCTCTCTCATGATAAGAATTTCAGATTTTCCGTTACGTCTTGGAATAGAATAACCGTATTTCATATGGAGCCACTGGCCATTATCATCAACGGCCATGATGTCCATCATCTGAATTTCTTGCCATTCCATTGCTTTTCGTTTGGATTGGTTATATAAGTCTATGGCCTGTTTGCCTAGACTTTTTTTATAAGGAATAATAAAAGAATTCGTAGGAGTCTGTCTTCCAATTCTATTTTCAGACATTCTCTTTTACCTCCTACTTTTACGTATTTAAAAAGGTGTCACAATCAATTGACACCACCTCCTTAAATATTTTTTTGAATTACTTAGTTAAAGATCCGATTACTGCCATCATAATAATAATCAATAGATAAAATAAAACTACTAAAATGAGTGGCAAAAGAATAATGAACCAACTCAATGCGATAACTCCTAGTAATTTCAAAATAATTAAAGCTACCATTAAAACAGCTAAAAAAGTTCCAATCATAAATTTAATCTCCTTTTTATTTCTTTATAGTCTTCTTTGATAATTCTTGAAATCAAATCAATATACGAATCAGTGCCGACTTCTTCTTTTAAAAGTTTCAAAATAAAAACAATAAATATAAAACCGATAAAAAGAACAATACTCATAATGACATCTGCATAGTAATTCATAATCCACCTACTTCTTCATATACCAGGCCTTAGAATGCACGTCTTGGACCTTGTTATTTTTTGGATCATATATTACAGAGCACCTGCATCTAGAATGTCTTTTAAAAACATCTGTGTTCATTTTTGGTGAATACAAATAAGTGCCGTCTAGATTGCTGCACCATTTGCAGCAGTTAGCGACTGTTTTTCTAACAATGACAGGCCTCAATCCTAAATCTAGATGTAATTGAGCATTTGCCTTTGCAGTATCATCAACGATGCTGATTGCATTTGTGATAACAGGTTCATTCCAAAATCTTTTTGCGTGGTCAAAATCTTCTGCATTTGAAATTCTGCTGATTAAAGTTTTCAATTTCTTTTCATTGAATTTTGGCTTCACTGCTTTAAAATCAATGTCAGCTTTTAAGTTAAGAATTTCTTGAACGTCTTTTGCATATTCTGAAATGAGTGAATAGTTATTCTTCATTGTTGGTTCTAGAATCTTTTCAGCAATATTGAAATACATTTTTTCATCAGGCAGAATGTCAGCAGTGATATGTTCGTTTAATGCTTCAACCAACATTTTTCCGATTGTTTCAGCGTACATTTTCGCTTCTTCGTAACTGACAGTCTTATTTTCAATTGCTTCAAGCAGTCTCTTAATTGATTTAGAATCCTGATAACTTAAAGTAAATGAGTTATTAATCTTTTCTAATAGATCAACTGTTAAGTCCGTCATTAGCTTCACCTTCTTCAGTATCTTCTGACTTTTGAACTCTTACATTCATTGGCACTTTATAAGATGGCTCTTCAGAACCACCTTCTAAGCCTGTTAAATCTTCAACAATTTCTCTTGTGATGAATCCAGGGACTACTTCATTTATCTTATAAATACTATCTCCTAAAGCACTCATTTTCGAAGCATCAATTGGATATATAGGTTTCCAGCGTATTTTGATTTCTGCGAATTCATCTCGTCTGTATGCTCGCTTGTCTTGAACGCATTTAGCAAGATAACCGATATTTCTAATTCCAACAGAAAAAGAATCCTGTGCATCATTTGCTAATTCCTGCAGCGTAGCATGTGAAGCAATGATTGCTTCAGCACTTGAAGGGTTTTCTGTTGTGAACCCTAAATCATCTAAAGTCATTCCTGTTTCTCCAGCAAATAATGAAGCGTATGTTTTTAACTGGTCGTTGTAAGGTGCCATTGACTGCTGGGGGAACTGCCCAAGAGTCGGAATGTTTCCGTCCCTGTCACGCTCGATTGCTAGCATAGTAGAGACTGCAGCTTTGAATGAATCAAATTCCTTATCACTTTGTGCCTTTTCTTCTTCTGTCTGTTCAATATCTTCTTCATAGTCCTCTTCATCATCATATCTTTTAGTGATGTTTAATCCCAAAGCATATCGCTGAGGAAATGAATAAAACAATGAACTGATTGCCATTAACACAAGAGTAGTTTTAACGTCTTCAACATATGTCATGAGCGATTTTGTAATATGTGAACGTCCGAATGGTTTTGTGGCATCAGAATTATAAATAATAGGTACAAGTAAAGGGTAAGGAGCATCATTCTTAAATACTTGATAAGGTTCACCTTCATTGTCCTTGTAAAAATAAGTCGCATCTTCTGTGAAGTATGCTTCTTTAATCGGGTTCCCTGTTTCTAAGTCTCTTTCGATAACTGCATATCCTTCCGTTAAAAGCATGGTTGAATTGTCAAGAATGCCAGTAGCGTTTGCACCATCAATCACTTCTAGCCTTACACTTCCATCTGTATTTTTTGAAATATAGACAAAGTCACAAGAAGAAATGATTGCTCCTTTAAACATGCTTTTAAAAAGAACATCCTTGTTATTCATATTGAAAATCCTAGTCAAGTTGAAAATATCATCATTTCCAAAGCCGTTAAATTTTAATTTGTTAACTAAAGTATCTACGGCTCTTGGAATCCATCCAACGTACTTTTCTTGATTCTGAAGTTTTGGGGGAAGATTACTAAGAATCTGTGTGTCCATTCCGTCATCCATATCATAATAGTTATAGCGTTTAAGAATATACGGCCTTTTACTATCTAGCTTACTTCTTAAGTAGTCTAAGCCTTTATAATCCATCTGTTTAGTACCTGTTTTCCTTTCTGAAAGACTTTAAATCGTGAGGGGTGTTATTGCTCCTGTTCTCGCTAAATCCTTCTCCGCGAGAAATATTCGTAGTACAGAGGAAAGGTTATCGGAGCCGTTCCTGAAGGGCAGATTCCCCCGATTTCAGAAGAAATCACCTATTCTTACAAGAATTCATTAAAAAAAGCCTTTCTTTTAAGAAGGCTCTATAATTTCTTTCTTTTTCTGTACTTTGTCCAATCCATTGACAAAGGCAAGTCATCATTGAGAATCTGAGTGTCTTTCTTTACTTCTATTCTTCTGAATAACTTGTCGCTCTTCTCTCTATTACAAATTAGATGAGCCAATTGCAAGTTATCAATATCACTTGGATGACCACCTTTTGCGATAGGTATAATATGATCTATGCACGGACTCATTGGGTCGGGGAACTTTGCGTTAAAGTCAACAGGGTGACCGCATATCCCACAAATGCTTTGAGTTGCATAAATCTTCTTCTTATTAATTTCAAACTGTCTTCTGTGTGCTGAGTTGTTTTGGTCAGGTCTATATCCTTTAGCCATGATACTTATTCCTGTTTCTTTCTAAAATTCTATTGGTCTTACACTTAGGCTCTTTATGTTGCATATAGTAGACCTCTTTATGTTCATGACCACAAATCATGCACCTGTACACAGTTACTCTTTTATCACACTTCCTGTCAGCATCATAACGAGTATAGCTATAATCCTCATAATACTGACACCAGTGTTTCTTCAGACCTTGAGACATTTCAATTTAATCAGCTCCAATCGGATAAAATAAAAAGCACTCTTATGAGTGCCTCTTTTTAAATAAACTTTTCTGATATCACTTTACTACCTTTTTACCTGTAGTGCGTTATTATTTTATGCAACTTTTAGTGATGATTGATTTTAATTATTAAATACTACAAATTCTTTGACAATTCTTTAATTGCATCTCTTAAACGGCAATATGCAGAAGATTCTGAACAATCCATCAATCTAGCTACTTCATACATATCCAAGCATTCTACATACTTGTAGAAAAGTACATCTCTATACTGCATGTCTTCTAGACTTTCTATATTTGAACGTATGACTGCCATCTCATTCAAGTACTTATCTTTCATCATGATATAATCATTCGTTGTTTTTGGCACTCCACAAGTACCACCTTTTGAATCTTCATATTTAATAGCTTTAACATTGATCAGCTTATTTTCTATGTATTCTACTCTATTCAACATGTTTCTATAACTTTTTAGATAAGTTCTTGTTTCTTCGATTGTCATACGCTACCTCCTAAATTATGCTGTTAAAATTACAAAAATAATAAATGCGACAACTGCTATAATAAAGAAAATCAATTTTACCTCCTTTCTGGAAGAAGGAAAGAAATCCTTTACTCTATCTTTTGATTTTCAATTTATCCTTTCCTTCTTCCCAGTATACCATAAAGTAAATTAGCAAAATTAGCGCTTATGATATTACTGTTGTTATAAGGTTTTAAGAATATATCAGGGCATTAAATCCATGAGATGATCTTGCTTTTAGAAAAGAATCTATTAAGTATGAGGGGTCCTAATATTTTTTCTTGATAGTATATAAAATCTAATAAAGAACTCAATGCCCTGTTTGATTTTACATAGTAAACACTAAAGCAATAATACAAATAAGTAATAATGCTACTGCAATGAAGAAGTTTCTATTAGCTGCTTTAAGGTTTTTACATAACTTTTCATTAATTTTTTGAACTTTCTTATTACCTTTCTGAACTTCTAGCATTAACTGCGTTGTTTCCTCTAGATCTTTTTTCTTTTCTTCTAGTTCTTCTTTCAAGCTAGTTCTTTCAATAATTAGATGCCTACAGTAATTGTCTAATCTAACATAATCTTCTCTAGCGATTTCTAATTCTGATTTGCATTTTTTTAAATCAAGCATTTCAGAAAATACTTTTCTAAATTCTTCAATGGTTTCTTCATCTGTTCTCATATTATTTACCTCTACTTAGAAAAATAGAATCATTGTAAACTGGCATTTCTGCTTCAATGAATATAGTTTGTTTTGGCATGTTGCCATAAAACATATCATTCAATCCAACATTTATAATGTCAGCATCTTTGTAGAATTTAATTTTATTTAAATAACGTTCATCATTGTAAAGAGTGTGTTTTGGACCTTGATAACAGAATTCGTTTTTGATTTTAAGAGTAACCAAAGCATCATCTTCAATTCTATTTAATAATTCATATATTTTCATATTCCACCTACTCGCATTTTATTAAAATACCGTTCCAACCATTAAAATTATTAACTCCTAAATGAGTAACAATTTTATCCTTCAACTTCATGTTGATAAAATCATCATCATGCACTAACTGATTCTTAGTACATTGAATACAGAATGTTTTAGTACGAATCATAATGATTTCTTCTTCATCACACCTTGCTAGAACTTCATTTACTCTCATTGTTTTCTTCATCCTTAATCTAAATCTTCATCATGTTGATATTGCTTATTTTCTAATGCTTCTTCTAAAAATCTTACTTTTTCTTCTAGTGGCAAATCATTAAGGTTTGATTTTTTAACAGGTTCACTGTTATTTCTGTTAGATTCTTCAAGAAGTTCATTGTATTTTTTGTTAAGTTCTCTATTTTCTTTCTTTAACTTTGCCCATTCATAAGAAAGTTTGTCATGACCTTCATAAAGATCATCATATTCTTCTTGCAGCTTCTCTTTTTCAAGTTGCATTTGTGCAATGTAAATTTTGGTTGCACATTCGACGATTGTACTTTTCAATCCGTCATAATCAAGGCCGTGAATGAATTTGTTATATGCTGAATCTGATACCATATCTAATATTTCTTTATAAATCACTCTCAACCACCTCGCAATTATTAAGCACGTCTTCGATTGACGTAGGCTTTGAGTCTTCCCACTTTACAAATTGGAATAAATTGTTAAATAGACCCAATTCATTATTCAACGAAAGACTTCCCCAACTATCTGCTTCTTTCTTTGGCTTGCTTTTGTAAGCGTAGATAATACCATTTCTTTCACGTACAACGAATCTATATTGTCTCTTTTCAATAAGATACTCTAAAATTCCATGTTCTAATTCAGTTAACTTAACAGACTCTTTGTACTCTGATAAGAGCCATTTAACTTTAATATTCGAGCAGTGATCTCCTGCTTCGTGAAAGAAACAATCATCACAAACACCAAGGCATTTCTTAATTGTATGCTTATCCTTGCTCATTGAAAAATCAAAAACAACATTTGATTTTTCTAATATTTCATTCTTATATCTTTCTGCATTTAACATTTTCTTTTACCTCACTCTTTTGTGCTTTTGCGTTTGCTATTAGCGAAAGATAGAATTCCACAATACCTTTATTAAGATTTGGTGCGTTTCTATGAATGCACTTGTTATAAAATTCTTGCACGCCATATCCTATTGCAGCTTTTTCCCAAAAATCATAGCCACCAACAATAATAGCGTTTGTGATTGCTAGGTTTAACGCTTCCTTATATAACTCAAGATAATGATTTTGACATTCTAAAACAGTATATCTACGTTTGATTAATGCATTTTCTTCTTTTAAATATTCTATCTTGCTTTCTAATTCGTTCACAAACTCGCCCGAATATGTAATTTCTTTTAAATTCTTTTCACTCATATTGATCACTCCCATTTTAGATATAGACAATTTAATGGAATGTCTTCATTTTCTTCTAGAATGCATTCTCTTATGGAATTCAACGTTCCAATCGCATCTGACATTTTGCCCCATCCGTTACTAGGCAATAACCCCGTATAAGCCAAAGGATTATATTCTAATTCTTTTATTCCTTTTTCTACGTACTTTATTACATAATCACATCTGTAATATTCGCTGTTTTTAAAATTCCAATTCATGCATGTCCTGAATAATTTGCCTAAATTATAGGTTGGCTTGTAATACGCTGGATAAGCAATTTCTACATATTTGCCACACCCTTCAACCTTCACATAAATACCAATGCTGTAACTCATATAATTACTCCTTTAATCTGTAATTCATTCTTCATGTTCTAAAAGCTCTATGGAAATAATATTACTTGCTGTAATACCAATATCATCAATTCTGCCGCTGTGTTGTCTTTCAGCATTAAACACCCATTCATGAATAATTGATTTCGCTTCATTTTTTGAGATGCCAATGTTATATCCTCCGTAAAAATTACCTTTTACATATTTGGCTAAATTATCATCTGAAGGAATAACTACGTATCTAGATCCATCTACTAGATAGATATTTATTTGTTTAATATTTTTCATCAAGAACACCTCTAATCTTTTCTAACTTTTTAAGCAATGCCCTGTTTTCACATTCCGCATCGTCTAGGTTGTATTCTGAATCAGCTAATAGGTTTTCTAAATCGGTACAGTAATTTTCTAAGGCTTTAGCATAATCAGGATACTCTATTGGAGTAGTATCATCATTAGTTAGATATTCAGCAATATCTGTTAAAAAGTCTGCTCGCCTTGGTCTTTTGATTTTTCTGATTTTTAAACCGTTATTTGGTTTTTTAATCCAATATAGGAAGGCTTCTTTCGAGTAGAACGGACAGTCATAGCACCATTCGTCTTCATAATTAGAGCTTTTGCAAGGCGCACTTACTTCTTTCTGCATCTCTTCGGGCATTTGGTCGAGAATGGAACAACAAGCACAGTTGCCGTTGACTTCATTATTTACAATGAAGCTAGCAAGTGCTTCTAATTTAGCATCATTCACAATTGTCATACTTTTTTGCCTCCTTTCTCAGTTCTTCTTCCTTCTGGATTGCCCTTTCTATTTCTCTATTGATTTTCAATTTCTGATAGTCTCTGACTTTATCAATATCCAAGTAGCCTAAACATACTAACTCAGCAATACAGATAAGCACATCAGCCACTTCTTCGTGCAAATTTTCTTCATATTCATCGTGAAATCCATACCTTTTTACTTTTGTGATAGATTGGATTAGTTCAGCACACTCTTCTGATGTAATAGTGAGAGTTAAATCATCACCATTAATATGTGCTACCTTATCCAATCCTAGAATTATGTTTTGTGGATATTTTAATAATTCCACTACTCTTCCTATTTCTTTAAACATCTCTAGCCCTCCAATACGAAAGTAATTAACTGAGCACCTAGAATATTAGCTAAGGTTTCAGCTTCTAATTCATCAGCGAATACTTTTGCCTTTTCTGCATTTTCTTTTAAAGTGACTGAATCATTTGATGTATTAGTTACATATAATTTTCCTAATTTTACCAGATATAATTTTTCCATTTGTTTTTCTCCTTTTCTTTAGGATATAAAGTCAATACTGCATACTGTTCTTGTGCATATGCCTCATATCCTATAATTTGATATTCATTTTTTAACTGTTCGATTAAATCCATTAACTGCTGCATGGAATAATAATCGACTTTCTTATATACGTATTTCATAATTCTTCTAATGAGATGTAGATTCCTGGAACGGCGCTCCAAAATTTTTCAATCACTTCAGAAGCCACTCTTGAATCGTTGGTGTAGAAGCCTAACTCTTCTAAGATGTCTTTCAGCATCTTATTTAAATTATCAGTATCAGGCTTTGTATATTTATATTCACCGTCTACTTTGTGACTCTTGTTTAAAGGAAAGCACCATTTAACAATCAACTGGCAAGCGTGATCAATCGGAACACTAGGAGTGTAAGGTGCGATTGCATCTCTTAACTTAACGTATGCCTGTTTCTGTTCAGGACTTTTATATACTCCGTATTTACCGATTCTATGCTCCTGCGCAGTTATTGTTGGAGGAATCATCTTTATAAAAAACTGCATTATTTATACCTCAATTCTTTAAAAAATCACTATTTACTTGATAATGTTCATATATATAGGGGAGAGATTAAAACTCCCCCTATATGTATATGAATCATTAGCAATAGTGAAGTTGTTACATATATATTTATATATGTATAACAACTTACACATCACAACTTTTCTTTGAGACAGTCCCACGCTTATATTCATAGCCTTCTAGCATCTTGTTTTTAATCCATCTAGGGATACATAAAACAAGCGCATTGTACGTCTTTCCCATCATCAGACCACTTTCAGCGAGTTCTTTTACAGTAACCTGACCATCGTGATTTAACTGATCAAAAGCATTTAAGAATAATTCAATATTTTCATCCTGTTTCTTCTTATTAGTCTCGTTCATCTTTTCGAACTTAGACTTTTTCTTTGAGCCTTCAGGACGGCACCCTTTTAACAAGTTGCTGTTATCCAAGAAATGAACAGGGTACTTGAAGAAGCAATTGATAGGGTCGAATGTAGCGAACTCTCTTAGTGTTCCAGATATCTGAAGGGCAGTAATATGTTTAGCTGCATCAACTTTTAATTCTGTCAGATACTGCAATTCGTTCATCTGTTCGAATCCAAGCATTTCAGCACAGTAATCATTCATTGCTTCAAAATCATGATCATCTGTTTTCTTTGTCTGATAGATGTAAGTTCTCCATTTAGGCACATACTTATCGAGTACAGCATGCATTGCTTCAACTCTTGCTTCATTAATGAAGTGTTCCTTGACTTCTTTATTCATATCCAACTCAATCATATCTAGCAGTGCGTCAGGGTCTCTTGCAAAGACTCCTGAGCCACTTGCTCGGTCCATTGATTTCTTGCCACCCTGAGCACCTTTAGAATGATGATGTGCATAAATTACTGAAGCACCAAGCGCATCGGCTATCTTATCAAATTGATTACAGAACTTAGCCATTTCACTGGCGCTGTTTTCGTCACCTGTTATGACTTTATAAATAGGGTCCACCACTACCGCAATGTACTTTTTCTTTTCTGCTCGTCTTATCAGCTTTGGCACTAACTGATCAAGTGCAGGGGTCTTCCCTCTCAGGTTCCAGATAAAAATTCTATTCGCATTATTGGGAGTCAATCCTAAAGTCTGATAGACATCTTTAAATCTGTGTAGGCATGAGGCTCTATCCAATTCGAAATTGACATATAGCACATCTCCCTGTTTGCACTGTCTGCCCATCCATTTAATACCCTCGGCAATTGCAATACACAATTCGATTAATGAGAATGACTTACCACTTTTTGAAGGACCGACAAGCAGCATCTTATGCCCTTGTCTTAAGATTCCCTCAATCAATTCTTCTGCATAATCAGGAAGATTAAACAATACATCAGCCAAATTTTCTTCATCGGGTAAATCATCATTCATTGACTCAACCCATTCGACCCAGTCAGACCAAGTCTCTTTTCCTGTGTTGGTTTCAATAATGAACTGCTTATGATCACCACGAATGCATCCAGGCATTCTTGAAAGTCTTGATGGATTTTTATTCTGACTGTCAACTTCAAGCCCGTTCTTATCGCATATCTTATATAAGTAACTTACTCTTTCTCTATATTCTTTATTATCTGAAGCATCAACCTTGACTATAGCGTGTATTGATTTGGCACCACTATAGACGACTGCAGCAACAGGCAGTTCTAATTGATGGATAATAGACAACTGCTTGCCAATGTCTAGACTATCAGATTCTACAAGAGCGTATTTGAATGATGCTATATCAGTATTTCTAACACCTTCGCCATTTAATGGATTGAAACGAATCCATGCACCTGCTGCTTGATTGTAGTCTCCGATTACAGCTCCAATATCGCCGTTGCACGAGTGAAGACCTTCAACAATCTGCCCTGCTGTCATTCTGAAGTTTCCGCGGTTCCCAGGAATGAACTTCCCTTTTTCGTTTTCTATTGAGGAAACTACAAAGCCAACATACTCGTCTGTGTCGAATAGAGTAGTTAAGTATCTGATTAACTCATTTGCTGGATTCCAATTCGAATCACTAGGCTCATGTAACTCAATACTATCTATAGAGTCCTTGTCTATGATATTGCCAATTTCATCTTCCCAATCAAGAACGCCCTCATTAGGATCTATTTTTTTTGGAGGAACGAAACCACCTTTTTTAGCATAATCGAAGATTGTTCCACCTGTGACAATATCCCCTGCTGTTTCATTGAAGGAATTCCATTTTGTAAAGCATTCTCCTCTTTTATATCTTTCTGAGTCCTGAGCACTCCAGGAATCCCAGTCACTCGCTTCATAGCCTTCATGTTTAAGGGCCATTCCAACATTTGTCCATTCCTGGTAGGAGAGTTCAGAAGGGTTGATATAGTCAAGCAGCTCTAATAGATTGTATTGTTTCATTTTTATTCAACTCCTTCTGGCTTATAAGTAGAAGCTTGTACTCCTTTTGGAATTCTCCAGCTATTTGCAGAAATTCTAGAAATCATAGAATTAGCATCCTTGAACTTCCAAGTTCCGACATTTCTAAATCCTTTTCTTTCGAGGAATCTCACTTGCTTTGGAGTAGCTAGTCCCTCTTTACTTCTTAACTTCAATCTGTCAATCAGCATTGAAGCATATCCAGCGTTAGGAACTTCATTAGACTCAATTCCATGTGCTTCTAAATATTTCAACTGCTTTTCATTTGCTGGAGCACACTCCCAGCCAAAAGAAGGAACATAATTCTGTAAGTCTTCAGCCTGTATGCTCATTGCATATTGCAATGGATCAACTAGCTTCTTCTTGCGTTTTCTCATTTCTTCTAGCTGATCAGCAAGTGCTTTTTCTCTTTCTTCTTGGACATCTTTCAAGGCTTCTTCCTCAGCTTCTTGGATATCCATTTCCACTCCTGCGCTGTCTTCTAACTTCTTGGTCATTTTTCTAGCAACCTCATCACTGTTACAGATAAGTGAAGCAGGATGACATAATTCATGTCTTTCACTGTGCCAGAGAAAATCTAACAAAAGTAAGTCTTTCTTGCCTGTCTGAGGAGATAGCCTTGTACCTCTTCCAACCATCTGAGAATAAAGACTTCTTACTTTTGTTGGTCTTAGTACAATGACACAATCAACGTCAGGGCAATCCCATCCTTCTGTTAATAACATAGAGTTGCAAAGGACATTGTATTTATTTTCCGCAAAGTCTTTTGTGATCTCATTTCTATCTTTGGAATTGCCATTTACTTCAGTGGCTTTGAAACCATGCTTATTTAATATTTCAACAAACTTTTGAGATGTTGAAATCAGTGGAAGGAATACAACTGTTTTTCTATTCTTGCAGTACTTTTCCATTTCACTGGCAATGCCTTCAAGATAAGGGTCTAGTGCGCTACCAATATCACTTGCTTTGAAGTCTCCAGCGCTCATTGAAACGCTTGATAAATCCAAAGTCAGCGGTATAGTCAGTGCTTTTATTGGTACTAGATACCCACTTTTAATCGCTTCTGGTAAAGTATATTCATACGCTAAAGTTTGAAAGTAAGAGCCTAGGTTCTTCATGTCTCCCCTGTCAGGAGTAGCAGTTACCCCAAGTACTTTTGCACTGTTGAAATATTCCAATACCTTCTGATATCCATTACTTAAAACGTGATGGGCTTCATCAATGATTATTGTGTCAAAATAATCTCTTGAGAATTTAGACAATCTTTTATCACTCTGTAGTGTTTGAACACTGCCCGTGACAATTCGAAACCATTTGCCAATACAAGTCTGTTCAGCTTTTTCAACCGCACAGCCAAGCCCTGTCACTTTCTTTATTTTGTCAGATGCCTGTTCTAGTAGTTCGCCTCTGTGTGCTAAAATAAGGACTTTATCTCCTTTTTTTACACAATCCTCAGCCACTTTTGCGAACACTATTGTTTTTCCACAGCCAGTGGGAAGAACGAGAAGGGTTCTTTGAGTTCCCTTCTCTTCCCACTCGTTAAAGATGGCATCATGAGCCTTTTGTTGATAATCTCTTAACTGCATTATTTCCAGCTATTGTTTCCCCAAGCTTGTGGCTGAGAAGGTGCTGGAGTATCACTGATCACGAATTCTTTTACATTATTGTAGGTTGAATTGTTATATTCTCTATGAGAGATTTTAACTGTTCCTGATTTCCCAATGATACCGTTCCAATCAGGACGGAACGGAACTCCTTTCTGCTTCATTCCAATACATTCGAAGAATTGAGAAATCTTCCATTCAAGTGATTTATGAAGGATTAATGAAGTAGTAACTTTTACTTCTTTTCCTTCATAATTAATTGTTAAAGTAATGTCTGCTTTATTGCATACAGGGAGTTTTCCATTTCCTGATGTTTTAGATCTGACAAAATTATCTTTAATGATGAATTGATAAGTTCCAACAGGCAATAATGTGTATTCTTTGGCTTCAGCTGTGATTTCATCGTCCCAACCCATAGCACCATCATTTTGAGTAGCTTGGTTATAATTATTCTGATTGAATCCATTCTGATTGTAGTTATTTTGGTTATAGTTATTAAAATTGTTATCCATTTCTTAATCTCCTTTTAAAATTGAATTTCTGATTCTATAATAAAGTCTTTTAGATTGCTCCAATTGCTGGCGATAAATTCCCAGAAGTCATTAGGCATATTTTCGATTGGAGTATCTTTCGGGAAGAATCCCTTTAAGAAGATGACTTCTTTCAATTTCTCAATTGAGATACTGTCACATTTCATCAAGTCTCTTACTTTAGAAGGAATCTTCTGATATTCTTCAGACTCAAAATCAATAGCACTCACAGGCTTATTTTCTTTAATCTGTGGTTCTTTTGGTTCAACAGGTACATTTACCTGTGTTTGTGGTTTTTCATCCATAGCGGGAGCGCTAGAAACATTATTCAATGGTTCTTCAATGATTGGCTTAATGACTGCATAGTCAAAATCACACATTTCAGGGAGGCCATCTCTATTTTTTGCATCCCAACAGGCATTATGAACTGTATACATCACTCTTCTATTGCCTGATACTTTTGTTTTGCCTTTTTCATCTTTTGAGACGAATGTCTGATAATTTGCGAACAGAACCATATCAGCCCACTCCTTCACAAGAGGTGCAGTCTGTGAAGCGGTTTTCTTTCCTAGCTTCAACTCATATCTATCGAAAGCGCCGCTTTCATCTGGCTTTTCAAATTTTCTGATTTGAGCATGAGCAGTAAGAACGACATTCACTCCACTTTCAATTACATTTTCTAATCTATTGAGAAGTCTTCCGACCTCTTCTTTTGTGTAGACATAGCCGTTTCCATATCCAAAATCTTCAATACCTTTCTTTTGATATTTATTGCATATATCCTGAACGATTAATGATTCTCCCCAGTCGATTGAGTCAATGACTAATGTTCTACAGATAGATGTATTATTCTGAATGATGTAATCAATCTCCTGTTTGAGCATTTCATAAGACGTTGGCTTAGGAAGTCTCTTGATATCTAACGATCTTGTAGATCCTTCTGTGTCAATAAATAAAGGGTCAGGAAAATGAGAAGCAAAGGTTGACTTCCCAATTCCTTCAGGACCATAAACGACTACTTTATAAGGCTTTTTAATTTTTCCTTTTGTGATTTCAAAATTCATTACCACTTCACTCCTTCCCAAGAATTAGCAACTGTTTTTGTCTCTTCTTTTGCTTCTTCTTTCTTTTCTTTTTCTAAATTATTTTTGGCAACATAGCCATCTTCAATAATGATTGAACACTCGTCACCTGTACTTACTCGTGTAGCAATAGCCTGTAAGCCTTCGGACTTTAGCCAAGTTCCAAACTCTGTAAGAGTGTTCATGTCCATCTGCTCCAATTTATCCAACAGGATAAAGCCACAATTAGGATTGATTTTTCTGCAGATAGCGGTAGCCACTTTTAGCTGCTGTGAACCGCTCATGTTATCCCACTCCTGATTTAGATAGGTGATTTTTCCATTTTCGATTCCTAGACCTTCAAGAGGAAGATCAGCATTATTTAATAAGCTAGCCTTTTCTTTTCTGATATCTTCTAATTCCTGTGACTTAGAAGCATATTCCTTTTTGAGGTCATTGGCTTCTTGCTCTGCTTTCTTTTTTTCTAGGTTCGTACGGACCTTGATATTTATATCATCAATCTCCTTGATGCTTCTTTCAATTTCATCTGTAGGGTTATCTACTAGGCCAGAGACTTCAACAACTGCCTTGTCTCTTTCTTTGATGACTTTCAAATATTCTTCATTAAGCGCTTTTAGCTGCTTGTCTAAATCGTTCATCTTTTCTTCAATGGCTTTTGACTTAGATTTACACTCAGCAAGATATGCTCTTTTTCTTTCATTACTTCCATTAATTGCTAGCATTTCTTGCTGCTTAGCGATTAATTCGGAAGCTGAAACAATCTTATCTGGCACATTGTCATAATGAATCATCTCTTTAGCATGTTTGAATTTCTGATCAGCGATTCTTCCGATTGCTAAGCGATCATTGTAAACTGCCTTTTCTTTTAAATCCAACTTTGTTAACTCGTCACCAATTCCGATAATGTGAAGTAATGTGTCAGCTTTTTCTTTTTCTGAACTGTTCATAAACTTCGGAAGATTTAAAGCCAACTCACTAATAAATGAATCTAATAGGCTCTGACCTGCTTTCATTCCTGTTGGATCAGTGACCTTTAAGGCTGAATTCTTTCCTTTTCTTTCAACCACAATACCATTTGAAAGAGTCACTTTTAGAGATGCTGGAACATAACTTCCTTCTCTAGTTGGTTTTGATGGCTTGTATTTATTGCCACCTAAGCACCAAGTAATGGCATCTAACACAGAAGTCTTTCCGTTATTATTATTGCCACCAATGATGGTCAAACCGTTTTCAGATGGTTCAATCTGTACTGCCTTAATTCTCTTGACGTTTTCTAATTCAAGAGAATTGATTTTAATCTTATCCATTTAGTTAGTCTCCTTTTCACACTTGAATCCTTCAAATAAAGAATCCAAATCACTATCAATGCCGATAATTTTTATAAGTGCTCTTGATGCGTCTTTTGGTCTCTTCCAAATAAACTCAACAATCTGTTTGAACGTATCGTTCTTTGGATCATCCTCATTTGTTAATTGACCTTTTTTAAATGCGTCAATTAAAAGTGACATCATCAATAGCGTTTGATAATTAGTACCACCGTTTGAAATGCGAACACCTCCGTCAAATGTTTCAACTTTAATAAATGCTTTCTTTTCCATACTTTTTTTCTCCTTTATTTATTTCTGATAACAACTAGCATGTACTCAACCACTAATAAGTTCATGCTTAATGAAGCGACACTTAATAACTTCATTTCTGTGACATTTAAATTATTGCCTGTAACGATTCCTGAAAAGAAACTCGCTAATACAATTAGATTAGAGACAATAATAATAATTTTTTCAAATCTGTTCATTTGAAAATCCTTCCTTCTGT
>ULZB01002879.1_pt1 | contig 27931 bp, 26 predicted proteins | sample 1962691 | NCBI WGS metagenome assembly ULZB01 (sample SAMEA4835878, study PRJEB28245) | human gut metagenome | biome: gut microbiome; material: fecal sample | place: Denmark | collected 2008 | reverse complement strand
GAGCCGATAGGCGAGATGGTGCGGCGTAAGAACATGAAATGTTCTTATAGACGCAAAAAGTTGACACTGACATCACTATAATATATGATGAAATTAATATACAAAAACGAAAGGGACAAACGAATATGAAAAACGCAATTAATATTCTTGCAATAATCTTTGCCTGGGGAGCACTGATCTTAAGTATTTTTGCATTTGGCGATATGACCGGAAATATATTAAAGGCAGTTACCTATGGATTGATTGTAGGAAATGCCGTTCTGGTTAATTTTATCTGTGTCCATAATCTTAAAGAGAATAAAGAGTAAGTCATAATCCGATACCCAACCAACATAATATAGATATAAAGTCAGTTGGGTATCAGATCATGCAGCTTCCATTTAATCATAACAGTCTATATGATGTGCCGGATGTCACACCGGACATAAAAAAAAGTTCATCCAAAATCACAATTCATGATAATCACATTATCTATATTGAAAACTATAAATGTATTATATCCTGTTCGGATACCCGGATCCTTGTAAAAACAAAAAAGAATACCATATCGATAAATGGAATTTGCCTGAAAATTGAATATTATTGTCCGGAAGAACTGAAGATATCAGGCAACATTCTATATATCAATTATGAATAATATTGTGTACATAGAAGGGGGAAACCGGATGTTTGATATTATATTAAGGTATCTGTATGGATTTGCAAAAATTCATCTTCGCGGCATTCATATCAACCGTTTTGTAAATCTGTGCAAAGCCAGAGATATTAAACTTTGGAATCTGGAGCAGAAAGAAGATGAAATATTCTTTTTTACTGCTTCAAAGGATATAGCACGATTGGAAGAACCTGCACGGAAAACAGGAAGTGATGTAGAGGTTCTAAGAGTATATGGTATTCGCGAGTTTATTCGAAAAAATAAAAAAAGAATTCCGTTTGCGGCTGGGTTTATCTTGTTTGCTGTTCTGATCTATATTCAATCGTTATTTATATGGGAAATTTCCGTTTCCGGTGAATCAGATTATACATCGGATGAGATACTACAACATATCAATGAATATTATGTGCAGACCGGAACTCCAAAGTCAAAAGTAGACTGCGCAGAGCTGGAGAAAAATCTCCGGAAAGACTTTGAAGATATCGCCTGGATATCATGTGCGCTTACGGGAACAAAGCTGTCGGTGGAGATCACGGAAACATTGAATGTATTTACGGATACCTCCATGAAAGAACCATGCAACATCATTGCTTCACAGGACTGTACGATCACGGAGATCGTAACAGCATCCGGAACACCGGTAGTAAAGGCTGGAGATGATGTGAAGAAAGGCGATATCCTGATCTCTGGTGCAGTTTATCTGTATGATGATAATAATGAAGTTCTGGATACAAATTATGTATCTGCAGAAGGAACTGTATATGGAATCTGTGTATATCATTACAAAGATACAGTTCCGTTATCCTGCTATTCCAAAGAATATACAGGAAATGAAAAGAGCTATTATTCCTTTGGTGCATTTCAGTACAGTCTTACCCCTTATGTACCAAAATGCTCTTTCGAAGCATATGATTTGTTCAGTGATACGAGCCGGCTTCATATAGGTAAGAATTTTTACCTGCCATTTCAGATAGAAGCATACACAATAAAGGAGTACCGGTTAAAAAAAGAAACAGTATCCATGGAAGCGGCGGCTGCGTCAGTAAAAGAAAAATTAAGTCGTTATATTGGCAATTTGCAAGAAAAAGGGGTGCAAATAATAGAAAATAATGTTAAAATAACGAATAGCGGAGATGAATGTCTTGCGGAAGGAGATATAACCGTAAGACAGTTGATCGGGATTCCGCATGAATTACAGATTATAAGTGAGGAACAGACGCTTGAGTGAATTCAGCAAATCAATTACAGTTATGTCCGAATACGTTCAGAATGTATTTGGACAATTTGATGTACATGCAAAAAAAATAGAAAAAGCATTTCATGTTTCTATGATTCTACGCGATGATAAGCTGAAGGTTTCAGGAGAAGAAAAAGACGTGGAGCAGGCGGTTCATGTACTGATCCAGTTATTTGCAGTTGCAGCCAGAGGTACTGCGATCGATGAACAGAAGGTTGATTATACGATCGCCATGTCTAAGGATCATCCTCAGGAAACACAGGAAAATATTGCTGATCTGGATCGGGATATCATATGTCACACGATCAATGGCAAACCGATCAAACCAAAAACACATGGACAGAAGGCATATGTAAATGCAATCGATAAATCCATGATCGTATTCGGTGTAGGTCCTGCTGGAACCGGTAAAACATATCTCGCAATGGCAAAAGCGATCACTGCTTTTAAGAATGGTGAAGTAAACCGGATCATTTTGACACGTCCGGCAATTGAAGCTGGCGAAAAGCTTGGATTTCTTCCGGGAGATTTGCAGAGCAAGGTCGATCCTTATTTAAGACCGCTTTATGATGCATTATATGAGATCATGGGACCGGAGTCCTTTGCCAAGAATATGGAAAAAGGTCTGATTGAAGTAGCACCACTTGCATATATGCGGGGACGTACACTGGACAATGCTTATATTGTACTGGACGAGGCACAGAATACAACACCGGCACAGATGAAGATGTTCTTAACCCGTATTGGTTTTGGATCGAAAGCAATCATTACCGGTGACCTTTCCCAGAAGGACCTTCCGTTTGAGACAAGATCGGGACTGGAAGTAGCTTTGACCGTTATCAAAAATATCGAAGAAATCAGTGTCTGCCATCTGACAAGTCTTGATGTTGTAAGACATCCGCTGGTACAGAAGATCGTAAATGCATATGAGGTTTACGAGGAGAAGCAGAACAGGCAGAAAAAACAGCGTTCGGAGCAGGAAAATCGTAACCAAAACGATGGCAGACGATACGGAGAGAACCGAAATAATAAAAGAAAAAGGTAAGAAATACAATGTCATTAAATGTAGAAAATGAATATGGAGAAATCCAGATCCCTGATTATGAACATGTGATCGAAACAGTGATCGGACAGGCTCTGGATTTTATAAAGTGTCCTTATGAATGTGAGATTTATGTATTGCTCACAGATAATTCGGGCATACAGACTATCAATAATTGTCAGAGAAATATCGATGCACCGACAGATGTATTGTCATTTCCTCTGATTGATTATAAAGAACCGGGAGATTTTAGTGTTGTAGACGGGGATACCTGTGATTATTTCAATCCGGAAAGCGGAGAACTGATGCTTGGAGATATCATTATTTCCATGGATCGCGTATATGAACAGGCAGAAAGCTACAATCACTCGAACACCAGAGAACTGGCATTTCTGGTAGCGCACAGTATGCTTCATTTGTTTGGTTATGATCATATAGATGAAGAAGAGCGCAAACAGATGGAAGATCTTCAGGAACAAATACTTAATGAGAAAGGATACACAAGGGATTATGAAGAAAACTAAATATGCAATTGCTTTAGCAGCATTAGGAGTTTTATCACTTGGTGTTATGGGATGTGGTAAGAAAGAGACATCAACAGAAGCAACCACAGAAACCACAACGACAGAAGCAACCACAGAAGCTACCACAGAGGCAACAACAGAAGTACAGCATGAGGGCGTATATAACGACCTGACTGGCGAATGGGTTACAGACCGGACGGAAGAGTACGGTCGTCCGATCGCAGTTATGTTAAATAATATTTCTGACGCTATGCCACAGTGCGATATAGGTAAAGCAGATATCGTTTATGAGATGAAGGTAGAAGGTGGAATCACCAGACTGCTTGGTATTTTTAACGATTATTCCAATCTTGAAAAACTTGGATCAATCAGAAGCTGCCGTCCATATTATGTAACCGTTGCTATGGAATATGATGCAATCTATATGCATTACGGTCAGTCCCCACAGGGTGAGGAAAAACTTTCAAGCTCAGGAATCAATAATCTGAGTGGCTTAAGTTCAGAAGGTGGAGTAACATACTACAGAGCATCTGACAGGGTATCACCACATAATGTATTTACAGATACAGAAAAGATCAAAGCCGGCATCGAACAAAAAGGATATGAAACAAAGCATAGCGATAGTTTCAAGAGTGTGTTCTCATTTAATGAAGAGATCACAGCTCCTGCTGGCGGCGAAAAGGCAGAAAAGATTACAACTCCGATCAGCAATTACACAACACCTTGGTTTGAATATCATGCAGATGATGGCCGCTACTATAGATTCCAGTATGGCGGAGAACAGACAGATGGAAATACAGGTGATCAGCTTAAGTATGAAAATGTCCTGATCCAGTTTGCTCATTATACAAGCATTGATGATCATGACAGACAGCAGCTTGATCTGGTTGGTGAAGGAACCGGACTTTATGCTTCCAATGGAGTGATCGTTCCTGTAACATGGAAAAAATCATCTGAAAATGCGATCACAAAGTATTATACAGAGGACGGCAATGAATTAAAGCTGAATCCTGGAAAAACATGGGTGACAGTATTTGAAAAAGACAAAGCTGACAGCGTAACATGGGAATAAGCAAATAAATATATAAGAAAAAAGAAAAACAGGCAGGTAAAAGCTAATAATTACCAGCCTGTTTTTTGCATAGATCTGATGGATGTGCAGATAATCATGATAAGAGGTGATTATCTGTGAAAAAATTTTTATTGATTCTTGGTGGGATGCTCATTCTGTTTTTGCTTGCTTTTTGCTGTTCCTATACGATATACCAGAAAACTGACAGCTTTTCGGATGATTCATATGCCGTAGAAACAATAACAGGCAAAGGACGATCCGGCAAACGACAAGAGATTCAATACGATCCAATTTCAGAAGAAAAAACATCAGAAGAAAAAACACCAACATATGGAACGACAACCGGAGAACGATCGTTGTCCGAAGATGCTTCCACACAGGTGGCGGCGGAGTCGTATCGTTTTCTGGTAAATGAATTAAATGGATATGTAGCGGTCTTTACAGCAAATGGCAGTTTGTATGAATTTACCGATATCCGGATCAAGGATCTGGACAACATTCTAAAAAACAGGATCATAAATGGTATTAAATTTCAAAAAGAGAAAGAATTGTTTACTTTTCTTGAATCATGTTCCAGTTAATGCTAGAATATGGATGGTTTAAAAGGAGTAAATAAAAATGATATATGACTTGATCGTAGCAGGTGCAGGTGCTTCTGGTATGACTGCAGCTATCTGCGCAACGGATGCAGATATTTACAAACAGTTTCAGCATAAAGCAGATCAGACCCGGAAGCGTTCTGTACTGATCATTGAGAAAAATAAAAAGATCGGAAAAAAACTATATGCAACCGGAAATGGCAGATGTAATCTGTCAAACAGCAGTTTTCGTCTGGAATGTTATAACAGTAAAAATGAATTTTTCCCATATAAGGTGATCGGAGCAAAGGATTATCAGATTGTAAATCAATTTGCGGAACAGCTTGGTGTAGCTGTCAGCGATGAACACGGATATTATTATCCAATGTCCAGACAGGCATCTACGATCGTCTGGGCATTCAACGACCGTCTGAAGAAAAATCAGATCCAGGTTCATACCGGAGAAATCGTTATAGGTCTGGAAGAACAATCCGATCATACATATTGTATTCAGACGGATCAAGGACAATATTATGCAAGAAATATAGTTCTTGCATGTGGTGGAGCTGCAGCACCTGCCCTTGGTGGTACAGATGCAGGCTGTAGTCTGTTAGATCAACTGGGTATTCCGTATTATCCATTTCAACCAGCACTCTGTAAGCTTCAGGTAAAAGAAAAGATGTCTGGGTTGGCAGGTGTTCGTTCAAAGGCACTGGTAACAGTAATGGATGCATCTTCCGAAATCCACGCACAGGAATTTGGCGAGGTCCAGTTTACCGGTCAGTCATTATCAGGAATTGTTATATTTAATCTCAGCCATACAGCCGGGGAGATGCTGCAGAATGGTGAGAGCGTTAGCCTTTGTTTGGATCTTGTACCGGATATAAATGAAGCTGATCTGTATATGCATTTCAGGAAATTCCGGACAAATAATCCGGAAAGGTCGCTTCAGGCGTGTCTGAATGGCTTTGTACATGAAAAACTTGCGACTTATATACTAGAACAATGCAGATGGAAACAGGAAAGAATATCGGAACTAAATGATGTTGAACTGCAGAAGCTGGCAGATCAAATAAAGAAACTGACCTTTCATGTCACAGCAACAGCCGGAGCAGAAGATGCACAGGTATCAAGAGGCGGCGCAGACACTCGTTTTATAGATCCGGAAACTATGAAGCTTACTGTACAGGAGCATGTATATGTGATAGGGGAGCTTTTGGATACCGACGGAATCTGCGGCGGCTATAATCTGATGTGGGCGGTCATAACTGGGATGAAAGCGGGATTTAGTATTTATGATTCGAATTAATAATATTAAGTTAAAAATTGGATACAAAAACGAAGATATAGAACAGGCAATCCGGAAAAGTTTAAGGATAAATAGCTTTCTATCCTATAAAATGGCTAAATTATCGATTGACAGCCGGAAGAAGGATCAAATCCATTATGTTGCCTCTGTAGATGTGACCTGCGATCATGAAGAGAAAATCCTAAAAAAAGTTCACAATAACAATATTATGTTAATTAAAGGGGCGGGTTTTAAAATCCCGGAATATGGATCGATGCCGATGCAGTATCGACCGGTTATTATCGGAAGCGGTCCGGCAGGTTTGTTTGCAGGTCTTTTTCTTGCAAGAGAGGGCTATCGACCGATCATTCTGGAACGTGGTATGGCAGTTGATGAACGAACAGCCTGTGTAAATGGATACTGGAAAAAGGAACATCCGTTAAATCCAAACTGTAATGTTCAGTTTGGTGAAGGAGGGGCCGGAACATTTTCTGACGGTAAATTGAATACCGTAATTAAGGATAAATCAGGAAGAAGGACTGCGGTTCTTAAGACATTTGTCGAATTTGGTGCAGATCCGTCAATCCTATATGTGAATAAGCCTCATATTGGTACAGATGTGTTATTGACTGTAGTCAAGAATATTAGAAATGAGATTATAAGGCTGGGTGGAGAGGTGCGATTTGAGCAGCTTGTAACAGATATAGAAGTGATAAATCCTGAGACAACGCTCTTACATATAAAGAAGCTTTTGAAACCGGAAGAAACATATGAATTAAAAAGCAATGCGGTGATACTTGCGATCGGTCACAGTGCAAGAGATACCTTTGAAATGCTCTATAAGCGTGGAATTCCGATGGAACAGAAGCCGTTTGCAATGGGACTCCGAATCGAACATCCAAGAACCTTTATCAATGAAGCACAATATGGATATCATCCCGATTATGAAGATTTACTGCCGACAGCAGATTATAAGCTGGTGCATCAGGCAGCAAACGGACGGGCGGTCTACTCCTTCTGTATGTGCCCCGGTGGTTACGTTGTAAATGCATCCTCAGAATCCGGAAGGATATGTGTCAATGGTATGAGCTACAGTGACCGGAAAGCGGATAATTCAAACAGTGCGATCGTTGTGAATGTTACGCCGGAAGATTATCCGGGAGATCATCCGCTTGCCGGTATGTATTTTCAGAGAGAGCTTGAAGAAAAGGCGTATCAGGCAGGAAAAGGAGCAGTTCCGGTACAACGTTTCGGTGATTTTAGAATGAACAGAATGTCTGAAATAGCCGGCAAGATCAAGCCTTGCATAAAGGGGGCTTATACGTTTTCCAACCTGAATTGTTGTTTGCCAGAGTATATCAGAGATGCTATAATAGATGGTGTTTTGTCATTTGACCGGGTGATATCCGGTTTTGCAGATGATGATGCAATATTAAGTGGCGTGGAAGCAAGAACATCTTCGCCGATAAAGATACTACGCGATGCAGATCTGACATCTGCACATACTTGTATTTATCCATGTGGAGAAGGTGCAGGTTACGCGGGAGGTATAACATCCGCAGCCGTTGACGGAATAAAAGTTTTTGAGGCAGTTATGTCGAAATTTATGATACCGGAAGCATCAACCGGAAATCAGAGAATGTGAGGTTTCAGATTTAAAATGGAAGATCGTTTATACTTAAAAAATAAAAAAAGAATCGTGATCAAGATCGGTTCATCTTCATTGATCCATGAGGAGACGGGTGGGCTTGATTACATAAAACTTGAAAAACTGGTACGGATCATCAGTGATCTGAAAAATCAGGATAAGGATGTTGTATTGGTATCCTCCGGTGCAATCGGTGTTGGTTCGAAGTCGTTAGGGCTTCAGAAAAAGCCAAAGACAACATCACTCAGACAGGCATGTGCAGCAGTTGGACAGGGACAGCTCATGATGGTATACCAGCGTCTGTTCTATGAATATCACCAGATCGCAGCTCAGGTTCTTCTGACGTTTGATGTAATCACATCTCAGGAAAGAAGACATAACGCTGTAAATACTTTTAATGAATTATTACAAATGGATGTTATTCCTGTAGTTAATGAGAATGATACAGTTGCAATTGAAGAAGTGGATATAAACTTTGGAGATAATGATACCCTTTCCGCTATCGTAGCCAACATGATCAATGCTGATCTTTTATTATTATTGACAGATATTGATGGCTTGTACACGGACGATCCAAGAAATAATCCGGATGCAACATTGATCCCTGTCGTAGAACGCATCGACGATAAGATCAAAGCAATGGCAAAGGGCGCCGGCTCCGGATATGGAACCGGTGGTATGACGACAAAGATTTCTGCGGCGAAGATTGCTGCAAATTCAGGAGCAGATATGCTTATTTTATCAGGAGATGATATAGGAAATCTCGGTCGGGCATTAAATGGTGAATCTGTCGGAACCTTATTTAAAGCATATAAAGAGCCGAATTTTGATGTCGTAAGATACATTACACATAAGGAATATCTGCAGTAGCAATGGATATAGTATGTACCATCGTATTATATATAAGATGGGTCTGATCAAACAGAAGCAGTATCCGATTCCGAAATAACAGAAATGAACAGGTGAATAAGAATGGACGAAAAAAAGATTGCAAGAATCAATGAATTATATAAGAAATCCAAGACTCCGGCAGGGCTTACGTCGGCTGAAAAGGAAGAACAGAAAAATCTCAGACAGGAATACATTTTTGCCATGAAACAGAATCTGAGAAGTGTATTAAATAACATTGATATCAAAGAACCGGATGGTAGTATTACCAGGCTGGAAGATATCGATCCAACAAAAAAAGTATGATGGAACAGACAAAAGCAGAACTAAGAAAACAATATAAACAAAAGCGGCGTGCCTTAACACCGGAGCAGGTGACCGTTGCTTCAGCACAGATCAGGAAGCAATTTCTGAATTCAGATGAATATAAAGACTGCAATCATCTGCTGATCTATGTCAGTCAGGATAATGAAGTGGATACGGTCGAGATTATAAAGCAGGCACTTACAGATGACAAAGTCGTTGCTGTGCCAAAGGTATACGGAGATCATATGCATTTTCATCGGATCCATGGAATGAGCGATCTAAAGGTAGGTGCGTATGGCATCTTAGAGCCTGTCGGCTGTGAGATGCTTCATCCGACGGAAGGAATTCTGATCGTCCCGGGAATTGTATTTGATATAAACGGACATCGGATCGGATATGGCGGTGGATATTATGACCGGTATATGAAGCTTCATCCGGAACTTACCGCGGTTGCATTTGCCTATGATTATCAGGTGTTGCCGGAGATTTCATGCGAATCATTTGACGAAAGACCGGATCAGCTTCTGACTCCGTCAGAGATATACAGCTTTATGGAGAACAATAAATATGATTAATGAAATAGATAAAAAAATAGATAAAATCGATATAACAGAACCTTGTCCTGCCGAAGAACCATTTCGGCAATATTATTTTATAAAAAAAGCAAGGGGGTATTACCGGGAGCTTGCGAAAAAAGCAGGAAGAAACCTGACCTGTTCGATCCAGACCTATGGATGTCAGATGAATGTAAGAGACTCCGAGAAGCTGACCGGTATTCTGGAAGAAATCGGATATACAAGCAGTGATTCTGAGGATGCAGACCTTGTTATATATAATACCTGCACAGTCCGTGAGAATGCGAATCGAAAAGTCTACGGACATCTTGGAATCATGAAACATGACAAAGAGACACATCCAGATAAGATGATCGGGCTTTGCGGATGTATGATGCAGGAACCGGATGTTGTAGCTACAATTCAAAAGAAATATCGATTTGTAGATATGGTATTTGGCACGCATAATGTATTTAAACTGGCTGAAATCTACTGCAACCGTATCGAAGCCGGCGGACAGGTAGTGGATATCTGGAAGGATACCAATCTTGTTGTGGAAGATCTTCCGGTTAAGAAAGAATTCCCATTTAAGTCCGGTGTCAATATTATGTTCGGATGTAATAATTTCTGTACATATTGTATCGTGCCATATGTTAGAGGCAGAGAACGCAGCAGACAACCGGAGGACATCATAAGAGAGGTTAAGCGGCTTTCAGAGGAGGGTGTAAAAGAGATCATGCTCCTTGGTCAGAATGTGAATTCTTATGGAAAGACGTTAGAAGAACCGATGACATTTGCCGAATTATTGCAGAAGGTGACAGAAGTTGATGGAATCGAACGTGTTCGTTTTATGACCTCCCATCCAAAGGATCTGTCCGATGAATTGATCGATGTGATCGCGGCAAATGAAAAGATCTGCCGTCACATCCATCTTCCGATGCAATCCGGCTCATCCAGGATATTAAATCAGATGAATCGTCGCTATACAAAGGAATCCTATCTGGAATTAGTAGACAAGATCCGCAGACAGATTCCTGAAATATCACTTACAACCGATATTATTGTCGGTTTTCCCGGAGAAACAGAAGAAGATTTCTTAGAGACAATGGATGTAGTGAATCGGGTAAGGTTTGATACAGCATTTACATTTATATACTCCAAGCGTACCGGAACACCGGCAGCAACATTTGAGGATCATGCAACAAAGGAAGAGATCCAGAACCGGTTTGATCGCCTGATCAAGCGAGTATCAGAGATCAGCGGTGAGGAGATCTGCCGTTATAAAGGGCAGGTCATGCCTGTACTGATTGAAAGCGTCAGCGAACAGAATCAGGAACTCTTAACCGGTCGTCTGTCAAATAATATTCTGGTACATTTTAAAGGTGATCCGTCTATGATCGGCGAGATCCGGGATGTTTCGCTGGATGAATGTAAAGGCTTTTATTATATGGGAAATCTTGTATAAACCGAATTTATAGAATAGGGGTAAAAAACAGTGGCAGCTTTAACACCAATGATGCAGCAGTATATGGAAGTGAAGAATCAGTACAAGGACTGTATATTATTTTACAGACTTGGTGATTTCTATGAAATGTTTTTTGATGATGCCCTGACCGCATCCAAGGTTCTTGAGATCACTTTGACCGGAAGGGACTGCGGACAGCCGGAACGTGCACCGATGTGCGGCGTTCCATATCATGCCTGTGATGTCTACCTGAATAAGCTGATCGAGAATGGTTTTAAGGTAGCGATCTGTGAACAGGTTGAAGATCCAAAGCTTGCAAAAGGCATAGTTAAACGTGAGGTTATCCGGGTGGTAACACCGGGTACCAATATGTCAAATGCAATTCTTGATGAAACAAGAAATAATTATCTGATGAGTATTTTTGAAAACAATGGTGCATTCGGAATTTCACTGGTAGATATCACAACCGGTGAGTTTAAGACAGCGAGAGTTCCATCCTTATCAAAGCTTACGGATGAGATCAACAAATATTCTCCTGCCGAGATCATCGGCAATCATTCTTTCATGAATTGTGATCTGGATTTCATTTATCTGAGGGAGAAAATGAAAATTTCCATTTCTGAAGCGCCGGAGCATTATTTCAATCAAATGCTCTGTGAAGATGCAATTATGAGGCAGTTCGGAGTTAATAATATGGACGGACTTGGACTGAAGGATTTCCCTGACTGTATTTTATCCTCCGGAGTTCTGCTTCAGTATCTGCATGAGACACAGAAGAATTTCCTTGCACATATCAATCATATCGTGCTGTATTCCATCGACGATTTCATGATTCTTGATTCCGCAACCAGAAGAAATCTGGAGCTTTGTGAGACACTTCGTGACAAACAGAAACGAGGTTCTTTGTTATGGGTATTGGATAAAACCAAGACAGCAATGGGTGCGAGAATGCTTCGAAGCATGATCGAGCAGCCTTTAATATATAAAAAGGATATCGAAGCAAGACTTGATGCAGTAGATCAGTTAAATAATGATATGATCAATCGTGATGAGATGCGGGAATATCTGAACCCGATCTATGATCTGGAACGACTGATGACAAGGATTTCCCTACGATCCGCAAATCCACGCGATATGATCGCATTTAAGACATCCCTTTCATATCTGCCGTATATCAGACAGCTTTTACAGATCTATCCGGATGGGCTTCTTGCAGATATTTATGAGAAAATGGATGAATTACAGGATATTTATGACCTGTTAGAGCGTTCAATCAACGACGATCCTCCGATACTGATTCGAGAAGGCGGTATTTTCAAGGATGGTTATCTGGAAGAAATCGATACTTTAAAATCAGCAAAGACAGATGGCAAGACATGGCTTGCAGAATTGGAGGAACGGGAAAAGCAGAAGACAGGAATAAAGAATCTTCGCATCAAGTTCAATAAAGTATTTGGCTATTATTTTGAGGTGACTAATTCCTATAAGGATCTGGTACCTGAATATTTTATAAGAAAACAGACACTTGCAAATTCAGAACGATATACAACAGAAGAATTGGACAATCTTGCAAGTTCGATTCTTGGTTCTGAAGATAAATTATATGCACTGGAATATGAAACCTATGTTGCGCTCAGAGATAAGATTGCGGGTGAGATCCTGCGTGTGCAGAATACAGCAAGACAGATCGCTTTATTAGACTGTCTCTGTTCGCTGTCATATGTGGCATCTGCCAATCAGTTTGTTCGTCCAGAGATTAACGAAGATGGTGTAATTGATATCAAAGAAGGTCGCCATCCTGTCGTTGAGAAGATGATGAACAACGGTATGTTCATATCAAATGACACCTATCTGAATAATTTTGAGAGCCGGATATCGATCATAACCGGACCGAATATGGCTGGTAAATCCACCTATATGCGTCAGACGGCACTGATCGTTTTAATGGCGCAGATCGGAAGCTTTGTTCCTGCTGCTTCAGCAAATATCGGTATCTGTGACCGTATCTTCACCAGAGTAGGGGCATCCGATGATCTTGCAAGCGGTCAAAGCACTTTCATGGTAGAGATGAGTGAGGTCGCAAATATTCTTCGAAATGCCACGAAGAACAGTCTGCTGATCTTAGATGAGATCGGACGAGGAACCAGTACATATGACGGACTTAGTATTGCATGGGCAGTTGTGGAATATATTAGTAACAGTGAACTGCTTGGAGCAAAAACGTTATTTGCCACCCACTATCATGAACTGACAGAATTAGAGGGTAAGTTATCCTCTGTAAACAACTACTGTATAGCAGTAAAAGAAGACGGTGATGATATCGTATTCTTACGAAAGATCGTAAAAGGCGGAGCGGATCGAAGCTATGGTATTCAGGTAGCCAAGCTTGCCGGAGTACCGGATATCGTGATCAATCGTGCAAATGAGATCTGCAACCAGCTTATCGATACGGATATAACGACAAAATTAAAAGATATCAAGATAACAAATGATTTTCATAAAAGTGCTTCCGATACCCAGATGTCATTTCTGGCAAATCCGGAAGAGAGTGCCATTCTGGAGGAGATCAAGAATGCAGATCTGTCCAACATGACACCTATGAAAGCATTGTTATATCTGAATGAATTACAGGAGCGAATCCGTTAAGGAGAACCTATGATAAAATTACTGGATCAATATACAATTGATAAGATCGCAGCCGGTGAAGTGATCGAACGTCCCGGCTCGGTTATAAAAGAATTAGTGGAGAATTCCATCGATGCGGGTGCAACTGCGATCACCATCGAGATCAAAGAAGGCGGTATGAGCTTTATCCGTATCACAGACAATGGATGTGGTATCTCAAAGGAGGAAGTTCCGGTTGCCTTCCTTCGTCATGCAACCAGTAAGCTTCAGACGGCGGATGATCTGTTAAAGATCGCATCCTTAGGCTTCCGTGGCGAGGCGTTATCTAGTATAGCCGCAGTTGCCCAGGTAGAGCTGATCACCAAGCAGGAAGATGCGCTTACCGGAACCAGATACCAGATCCACGGCGGAAAAGAGATCTCAAATGAGGAAATCGGCGCACCGCTTGGTACAACGATTGTTGTAAGAAATCTGTTTTATAATACACCTGCCAGAAAGAAATTCATGAAGGCGCCTGCAACAGAGGGCTCGTATATCTACGATCTTGTCTGTCGTATGGCAATGTCACATCCGGATGTTTCATTTAAGTTTATTATGAATGGAACAGATAAGCTATTTACATCCGGCAACGGCAGACTAAAAGAGATCATCTATCATATATATGGTAGAGATATTACGAATAACCTTCTGGAAATCCATGCAGCAAATGATCAGGTAAAGATCACAGGATATCTTGCAAAACCGAGTATATCCAGAGGTAACCGTTCATTTGAAGATTATTATGTAAACCAAAGGTATATAAAGAGCAATATATTAACAAAGGCAATCGAAGATGCATATCGTACCTTTGTTATGGTTCATAAATTTCCATTTACAGTTATCAATTTTGAGATTGATCCATCTCTGATCGATGTAAATATCCATCCTGCAAAACGGGAATTGAAGTTCATAAATGAACCGGATATGTATGATTTTACTTATATCAGTGTCAGAAAGGCGCTGTTATTTAAAGAACTTATCCCGACTGTTACACCGGGAAAGGATAAGCGGCCGGAGACACTGGCAGAACGAAAGGTGGAGAAGCGCCCGGAGCCATTCGAAACAAACCGGAGGGCCACAGAGCTTCCTCCGCAGCCGACAAGGCCAGCGCAGCAGAAAAAGCCAAGCATGCCAATGCAACCGGCAAATTCAGGTATATCTGCTCAACCAACACCGACACCATCTGTTACGATGGAAAACAGAAGCAGCTCGCCGGTTGAAATCCAATATTTGAAAGAAGATAATCAGTCTGGTAAAAATATCACAAATAATATGGTTGCTGAAAATATTGTTCCGTATTTGACACAACCGGCAAAGACAGCATTATATTCTGCTGAAGCGAGTGTACAGACTAACGAAACATCAGAACAGAAGAAACAGGAACCGATCACATCGGAAGCTAAGATTAAATACGAGCAGATGGATATGTTTGAAGATAAATTCCTGACACCGGAAGCTAAGAAAAAGCACCGGATCATCGGGCAGTTATTTAAGACATACTGGCTGATCGAGTACGAAGATAAGTTCTTTATCATGGATCAGCATGCCGCACATGAAAAGGTAAAATTTGAGGAATTAATGGCAAACTATAAGAATAAGACTGCCATTCCTCAGTATCTGATGCCACCTGCGATCGTATCCTTGAGCGGAACAGAATCAGAGTTCTTACGGGAAAATCTGGAATTTTTCCAGAATCTGGGATTTCAGATCGAAGGTTTCGGTGGAAAAGAATACAAGCTGTCAGCCGTTCCGGCAAATCTGTTCGGATTAGACGGCAGAGAATTATTTCTGGAATTTATCGGAGAGTTATCCGAAAACGGACAGAAGCAGACGATTGATACATTTATCAGTAAACTTTCCACAATGGCGTGTAAAGCTGCGATAAAGGGGAATACTTCCATTAGCTTTAAGGAAGCAGACATCCTGATCGACCAGTTGATGAAGCTTGAAAATCCATATACCTGTCCGCATGGCAGACCAACCCTGATCTCCATGACAGAGACAGAACTGGAAAAGAAATTCAAACGAATTGTTTAGTAATTAAACTTATATAGAAACGGAGCAGCAAATGAAGCCTCTTGTTATATTAACCGGACCGACAGCCGTAGGTAAAACAAATCTGTCGATCGGTCTTGCAAAAAGAATAAACGGTGAGATCATTTCTGCAGATTCCATGCAGGTCTATCGAAAGATGGATATCGGAACTGCCAAGATCATGCCGGAGGAAATGGATGGCATTCCCCATCATCTGATCGATGTATTAGATCCGAAGGAGCCGTTTAATGTTGTATTATTTAAAGAACTTGCAACAAAGGCGATGGATGATATCTATGCCAGAGGACGGATACCTGTCATTGTCGGCGGAACCGGCTTTTATATTCAGGCAGTTTTATACGATATTCATTTCGATGAAAATGACGATGATAAAAGCTACCGTACTTATCTGGAACAGCTTGCGGAAAAACATGGAAATCTCTACCTTCATCAGATGCTTGAAAAAGTGGATCCGGCGTCAGCCGCAGCCATTCATTATAACAATCGCAAACGTGTGATCCGGGCATTGGAATTCTATAAAGAGACAGGAAACCCGATCTCCGAACATAACGAGAAAGAATCCAAACGGATTTCTCCATATAATTTTGAATATTTTGTGTTAAATGATGCAAGATCAAAATTATATGATAGAATAGACAGGCGAATTGACATCATGGTAGAACAAGGATTGATCGAAGAGGTAAAGGCATTAAAGGATCAGGGATATACAAAAGATCTGATATCCATGCAGGGGCTTGGATATAAAGAGATCCTCGATTATCTGGATGGTGTAACATCTTTAGATGAAGCCCTATATATCTTAAAACGTGATACCAGACATTTCGCCAAGCGTCAGATCACATGGTTTAAGAGGGAAAAAGAAGTCACCTGGGTGGATAAGAGTGAATTCACATCAGAAGATACCATTATGGATTTCATGCTTGAACAGTTGCGGTCAAAGGGAATTATTTCATAAAATAAAATGGAGCAGATAAAATGAACACATTATTAAAAGATTATTATACATCCTTACACATTGATGAACGGGTATTTGATTACTGTCAGAAGATTGAAGACAGCTTAAAGGACCGTTTTGCAGCGATCGATGCCATCTGTGAGATCAACCAGATGAAGGTCATCAAAGCCATGCAGGATAATCGCCTGGCGGAAGCGCATTTTGCAGGTTCCTCCGGATATGGTTATACCGATGACGGACGAGATGCACTCGAACGGATCTATGCAAATGTATTCCATACGGAAGATGCGCTGGTCCGTTCTCAGATCACCTGTGGAACACATGCGATCTGTACGGCGTTATTTGGTAACTTAAGACCGGGAGATGAACTGCTTGCAATCTCAGGAAAACCATATGATACGATGGATGAGATCATCGGACTTCGCCCTTCACCGGGTTCTTTGGCAGAATATGGTGTTACATACGCCCAGGTAGATCTGACACCGGAAGGAGAGTTTGATTTTGAAGGAATCCGAAATGCGATCAATGAACACACAAAGCTTGTGGAGATCCAGCGTTCCAAGGGTTATGCCGTACGTCCGACTTTATCCTGTGAGAAGATCGGAGAAGTGATCACATTTGTAAAGAGTATCCGTCCGGACATCATCTGTATGGTAGATAACTGTTATGGTGAATTTGTTCAGGATAAAGAACCAACAGACTATGGCGCAGATCTGATCGCAGGTTCCCTGATCAAGAATCCGGGTGGCGGACTGGCTCCGATCGGTGGTTATATCTGTGGTAAGAAGGAATATGTGGAAAATGCCGCATACCGTCTTACAACTCCGGGACTTGGCAAAGAGGTTGGTGCATCTTTAAATAATACAAAGGCTTTTGCGCAGGGCTTATTCATGGCTCCATCGGTTACGGCAAGTGCTTTAAAGGGTGCGATCTTTGCTGCAAATGTATATGAAAATCTTGGTTTTAAGACAGTTCCGAATAAGACAGAGGATCGTTTTGATATCATACAGGCAGTTGAACTTCAGACACCGGAACGTGTGGTTGCTTTCTGTGAAGGGATTCAGGCGGCTGCACCTGTTGACAGCTATGTAAAGCCTGTACCATGGGATATGCCGGGATATGATTCTCCTGTCATCATGGCGGCCGGTGCATTTGTATCCGGTTCTTCAATTGAACTTAGTGCGGATGCCCCTATGAGAGAACCGTATGCTGTATATTTTCAGGGAGGACTTACCTATCAGCATGCAAAATTTGGAATTGTAATGACATTGCAAAAAATGGTAGAAAATAATCTTATAGTGTGGTAGATTTAGTTCGAATGTCACCTTTCTTTCAGGCATTGGAGAGGCGGAGAGAAAAGGAGGACATATGAATTCTAATTTTACAATGCGGGATATGGCTGTTACAGAGCGACCATATGAAAAATGTCAGCAGAGTGGTCCTTCCGCTTTGAATGATGCCGAACTGCTTGCAGTCATACTTCGAAGCGGAAGCCGAAAAGAAAATGCACTGGTTACAGCCCAGCGTATTCTGAACCGTCATTCGGTTCATAAAGGCTTAGTCGGACTGAAGCATCTGACATTGGAAGAACTGATGTCGATTGATGGGATCGGACATGTAAAAGCGATCCAGATGCAATGTATCGGTGAATTATCAAGACGGATAGCGGAAGCGGAATATAAGCCATTTCTGACATTTGGCAATCCGCAGAGTATAGCAGATTATTTTATGGAACGTACCAAATATCTGGATAAAGAGCGGGTTTACAGCCTGCTGTTTGATTCCAGACATTGTTTGTTGGGAGAAAACTGTATATCAGAGGGAACGATCGATCATGCAGTTATATCTCCAAGAGATATCTTTATAGATGCCTTAAGCTATCACGCAGCATATGTTGTTTTGCTGCATAATCATCCATCCGGGAATCCGGAACCAAGCAGACAGGATATCTGCTTGACAAAGAGAGTAGCAGAAGCAGGCAGAATGCTTGGAATCCTGTTATCTGATCATATTATTATAGGGAATAATTGTTTTGTCAGTCTGGCAGAAAGAGGAATGTTGAATGAGACGTCGTAACAGAAAAAGAATAGAAATAACTCCAAAATATTTTTTGCTTGCATTAACGATAGTATGTGTAGTTTTAATGATCGCATCACTGTTTTTTGACAGTATAATGCCGTCAGTCCGTAATGCAACAAACACGTTTATTCTTCCAATGCAAAAAGGAGTAAATACAGTAGGAAGCTGGGTAGAATCCAAGGTAGAAGCACTGAAAAATTACGAAGATATTGTGGCGGAAAACGATCAGTTAAAGGAACAACTGGATACCTATAGATCCACACTTGCCCAATATGAACAGAACTCTTATGAGCTGGACCGGCTGCAGAAGCTGTATGAGTTGGATGCACAGTATACTGATTACGATAAAACAGGAGCAAGAGTGATATCTAAGGATACCGGGAACTGGTTTGATGTCTTTTATATTGACAAAGGAACCGATGATGGACTGTCTATTGGTTGTAATGTATTATATGGAAATGGTCTGTGCGGAATTATCACAGAGATTGGAGCGGATTATGCAAAGGTCCGTTCGATCATCGATGATACAACAAATGTAAATGCAACAATCCTGCCGGCTCAGGCAATCTGTAATGTATCCGGAAGCCTGACAAATTATGCAGACGGCTACCTGCTTGCGGAAAATATAGATAAAGATGCAGATATATCAGAAGGAGATCAGGTTGTGACCTCACATGTTTCGAGCAAATATCTTTCTGGAATCAATATAGGCTATATTGCAAAGATAGAAAATGATTCCAACAATCTGACCAAGACAGCGTATATTACGCCGGCTGCTGATTTTTCTAATATTGAAGAGGTTCTGGTGATCCGCCAGACAAAGAAAAATGTTACAGATTAAAAACAATTGATAGAACTAAATGGTAGAAGAAGGTTGAAACAGAATTGAAACGAGTATTTACATTAGGAATTTTGATCATTATATGTTTTGTATTACAGACGGCATTATTTCCCTATATAGAAATTGCCGGAACAGCACCGGATCTGATGCTGATACTGACAGTTTCTTTTGGTCTTATGCGCGGTAGAAAAGAAGGAATGCTGGTTGGTTTTTTCTGCGGTTTTCTGTATGATCTGTATTTTGGATATGCGATCGGACCGTTTATGATTCTTTATATGATTCTTGGATATTGCAATGGATTTTTCCACCGTTTATATCTGGTGGAAGATGTTCTTTTACCAATGCTGATCATTCTGATCGACGATCTGTTTTTTAATTTTGCAACATATATTATCTTTTTCTTGTTGCGGAACAGGCTGGAATTTTCAATCTATCTGAAGGATATCATTCTTCCGGAAATGATCTATACAGCATTGATCACACTCTTTACATTCAAGTTTTTTGTATTTGTGAACAAGACACTGAAGCGTCTGGAAAAAGCAAACGAATAAGAACTGGAAGGAAAATACAATGATAAAAGAATTTTTGGATCTGATAAAAGAAAATATTGTAGAACATGTAAAACACCGGTTGTTTGTTGTGACATTGATCGTTCTGGTTCTCTTTGGTGTACTGGTTTACCGTCTGTTTGATCTACAGATCGTAAACGGAGAAAAGTATCAGGAAAGCTTTACCTATAAATCAGTGAAAACAGTCTCGGTGAAAGCAACCCGTGGAAATATATACGATTGTAACGGAAAACTGATTGCTTATAATGAAGCTTCCTATACATTGTCATATAACAGTGCTACCGATCTGTCAGAGATTGCTGCTGCACAGGGAACAACATCCAACGAACTACGAAATGATATAGTATATAAAACAATCCTGATTCTGGAGCAGAATGGAGATAAAATATCAGTCAGTCTGCCGATCAAGCTGACAGGAAAAGGATTTGAGTTTACAGTATCAGGAACATCATTGAATACTTTTCTTATGAATGTATACAGTGCCAGCTCTGTCGATAAACTGACAGATCAGCAGGCATCCTCAACAGCAGAAGATGTATTCCGTTATATGAGAGGAAAGGATCTTTTCAATATTTCAGATACTTATTCGGATGAAGCAGCATTAAAGATTCTTGCCGTCCGGTATGAGATCTGGCTGAACCGTTACCAGCAATACATGTCTGTCCAGCTTGCGGATGGTATCAGCGAGGAAAGCTATGCAACGATCAAAGAAAATTCAAATGAACTGCCAGGCATGGAAGTAAACGTAGAATCCCACCGTGTCTATAATGATGCTATTTATTACGCACATATTATCGGATATATCGGAAATATCTCAAATGAAGAGATGGACAAATATAACGAGAATCTGGATGATTCCGAAAAATATACGGCTGATGACATGATCGGAAAAGCCGGGTTGGAAAGTGAATTTGAATCTTATCTGCGTGGTAAAGACGGATATCAGAAAATGTATGTAGATAATCTGGGGAAGGTGATCGAGATTATTGATTCGCAGGATTCTGTAGCAGGAAATGACATTTATCTGACGATTGACTCGGATCTTCAAAAATACTGTTATAATGCTCTGGAAAAGGAAATTACTTCCATCCTGCTTGCACATATTAAAAATGTAACAACATCAAATGACAAAGATGATATCCCGATCACTGACGTTTATTTTGCATTATTTGATAATAACATTATCAGCATTGACGATCTGGCAGCAAAGAATGCCACAGATCTTGAGCGTTCAGTAAATGATATATTTCAGAGTTCCAAAAGCTATACACTTGGAAGACTGGATGATATCCTGAATTCAAGTCATATACCATTATATAATCTGACAGACCAGTATCAGGATTATATGGAATTTATCTGCGAACAATTAAGTGATGCAGGCATTTACAGTCCAAGCAAGATATCAAAAACAGATGATACCTATGTATCTTATATCAATAATAATATTTCGCTGTGTGAGTATCTGAAATATGCGATCAGCCAGGGCGCAATCGACATTTCCTGTATTTCAACGAAAAGTGACTATTATGATACAGATGAAATCTACAATGTGCTGACGGAATATATTTTAAAAGAATTTGAAAATAATACCAGTTTCGACAAACTTGTTTTCAAATATATGATAATATCAGGAGAACTTACAGGAAGTCAGGTTATTAATCTGTTATATGACCAGGGTATCTTAAATATGGCAACAGATGAGGACTATTCCGATTATAAGGCAGGATCCATCAACAGCTTTGACTTTATGTGTAAAAAAATAGAACAATATGAGATAACTCCTGCCATGCTGGCACTGGATCCATGTTCCGGTTCGATCGTTGTGACTGATCCAAATTCCGGAGCTGTAAAAGCAATGACAAGTTATCCAAGTTATGATAATAATCAGCTCACAAATTCCATTGATGCAGATTATTATGCAAAGATTACGTCGGACAAGACAACACCAATGTACAGCAGAGCAACGATGCAGCAGACAGCTCCCGGATCCACCTTCAAGATGATAACTGCATTTGCAGCAATGAATGAAGGCGCAATCGGTATCAATGACGTGATCCAGACCAAAGGATATTTTGATAAAACAGAAACACCTGCGAAATGCTGGATTTATCCATCAGCACATGGAACGATCGGTATATCCAAGGCAATCGAAGAATCCTGTAACTATTTCTTCTATGAACTGGGTTACCGTATGGCAACACAAGATACCGGAACCTATAGCGATATCACTGGTGTAGAACGGCTTCAGAAATATGCAGGTATGTTTGGATTTGACAGCACCTCCGGCATTGAACTGCCGGAAAGTAAACCGCAGATATCAGATGCAGATGCAATCCGTACTGCGATTGGACAAGGTACAAATAACTTTACAGCAACACAGCTTGCCCGATATGTTACAACACTAGCAAACAGCGGTACATGCTATGACCTGAGTCTTGTTTCAGAGATCAAGGATATTAACGGTAATGTTGTATATAAAAATGAGCACAAGGTTCACAACCAGCTCGATTTTCCTGCCGAGCAATGGAATGTTGTCAGACAGGGCATGCGTCAGGTTGTTTCCGTCCATACGAGTAGCAGTGCTTTGATTAATCAGATCAATGTTGCAGTAGCCGGCAAAACAGGTACGGCCCAGCAGAGTGATGCCAGACCGAACCATGCGTTATTTGTATCATTTGCACCATATGAAAATCCTGAAGTTACGGTTACAAGTGTAATCCCGTTCGGATATTCTTCCGGTAATGCAGTCGAATTGACCGGACTTGTATATGCCTATTTATACGATCCGGATGTACTTGAAAATACAACGATCACCGGTAACAACGCACTTTCAGATTAAAAGATAAGACACGTCGGATAAATTCATTTTTGAACAGTTATATTTATGAAAACGAGGTAAGAAACATGGATACCGACGTTATTATTAAGGCGAACAGCCACGGGATCAGGATTATATTTCATAATGATGATCCATTGGAGCAGCTCCTGGTGGATATAAAAGAAAAATTACAGCATCAAAATGCATTTTTAAAAAAAGAAGGAAAAATTTCTGTTTCTTTTGAAGGACGGGAGTTGAGCCGAGAGGAGATTGCGCAGATTCTGTTTGCATTAAATCATCTGCCGGAGACTGAGGTGGAATTTATTTGCGATATTCCTGATAAAGGGAGAACAGAGGATCTCTGCAATCAGATTGATATTCCTCCGCACAGGTCAAAACACCGGCAGCCCGCCGCTGTCGGACATACAGCACATGTGGATCATGTTATTAGGCATGAAGCTCCTGCTACAGATACGGCCGCTTCAAATAAAAAAGTATCATCAGATGATACCGCAGGTCAGAATGTTTCATCTTCAGAAGATAACAACCTGTTTTTTTACGGAAACATTCGGAGTGGTCAAACACTTGAAGTAAAAAAAAGTATTATAATAATTGGTAATGTTGAAAAAAGAGCAAAGGTTATTTCCGGTGGAAATATCATTATCCTCGGCAGCTTGCAGGGAAGTGCAGTCGCCGGAAAAGATTTGCAGAAAAAACGCTTTGTACTGGCTCTTACCATGGAACCGGTTCATATAAAGATCGGAACTGTCAGCTATGCAGCAAAACGACAGTTCCATGATAAATTAAATACAAAGGATGCAGTGATAGCATACTGTGAAAATGACCAACTGATCTTTCAGCCGCTGTCGCAAGCTTCACTATAAGATAAAAATTCTAAAAATCAGTATGAAAAGATAATTTACGGAGGTGTTTTATGAGTGAAGTAATTGTTGTTACATCAGGAAAGGGAGGCGTTGGTAAAACCACAACTTCAGCCAATATCGGCACAGGTCTTGCAGGTCTGAAAAAAAGAGTGGTCATGATCGATACGGATATCGGACTGCGAAATCTGGATATCGTCCTCGGACTGGAAAACCGTATTGTTTATAATCTGGTTGATGTAGTAGAAGGAAACTGCCGCTATAAGCAGGCATTGATAAAAGACAGGAACAATCCGGAGCTTTTTCTAATGCCATGTGCACAGACCAGGGACAAAACCGCTGTTTCTCCGGAACAGATCATAAAATTGATCGATGAAATGCGTTCGGATTTTGATTATATAATCATTGATTGTCCTGCCGGAATCGAACAGGGATTTAAAAATGCTATTGCAGCCGCAGACAGGGCAATTGTTGTTACAACACCAGAGGTATCTGCGATCCGGGATGCAGACCGTGTTATCGGGCTGTTAGAAGCAAATGAGATTACGTCGATTGACCTTATCATCAACCGGGTACGATATGATATGGTAAAAAAAGGTGACATGATGTCTGTCGATGATGTTGTTGATATTCTAGCCGTCAACCTTCTGGGTGTAATACCGGATGATGAACAGATCGTTATATCAACAAATAAAGGAGAACCACTTGCTGGAAGCAATACAACATCCGGCAATGCCTATATCGATATCTGTAAACGGATTCTTGGTGACAGTATTCCCTTGACTGATTACAATACATCGATCCGGCGAAACCCTTTCAAACGGTTATTTCGAAAAAAACATGCATAAAAGGGGTGAGTGGTAGGAATGAAAGATATCAAGGTAATCAACAATGTTGTAAGTTATAATTCTGGTCATTATGCCAGAGAACGTTTAAAATATATCCTGATGGCCGACCGGATTGGATGTACGCCAGATGTCATCACAAGGATCCGGGATGATCTGTGTAAATGCGTTTCTAATTATGTTAATATTGATTCGCCAAATACAACCGTACAGCTTTCAGAATCCTTCCTGATCGCCAAGATCCCGGTTAAAGGAATACATATGAAAAAGGAAAAAGAAAAAGATGAAACACTTCAAACAGATGGACATATCAACGGAGAAAAAGTACAGACTGATCAATTATAATTTTAAGCTGATCCTGTTCGTGATCGCAGCCATGATCATGGGAAGCATTACGATCTGCAGCGTTCGTCCGGACTTCCTGACGAAACAATTGATCGGTGTCAGTGCATGTATCATCGGTATGATCGTTGTATCACTGATCGATTATGATTTTATTTGCAAATATTATATGGTACTCTATGTCATCAATATCGGCCTGTTGTTTCTGGTTCTTGTCGCAGGTTCCGGTGGCGGAGATACAGGAGTTCATCGATGGTTTTATATATCAGATTCGTTCACCATTCAGCCATCAGAATTTGCAAAAATCATTCTGATCCTGTGTACGGCTGTATTTCTGGAAAAAAATTATGAAAATCTTAACACGCCAAAAGTACTTGCAAAGCTTGCAGTATTTTTGGCTGTTCCTGTTGGACTGATTGTGGCCGAACCAGACCTTTCAACCTCAATCTGTGTTATGGCAACGCTTTTTATCATCATATTTGTCGGAGGGCTGAGTCTGAAGCTGATCGGTATCATGATTCTGGTCCTGGTTCCCGCATTTGGAGGATTTATCTGGTATATTCAGCAGGATAATCTGCCTCAGTTTTTGAAAACTTATCAGATTAATCGTATTCTGGGACATATATACGGAAGTGAATATGGTGCTTCGTCTGACCAGCAGGATAATTCAGTTATGGCAATCGGTTCCGGTCAGCTATCCGGAAAAGGAATCAACAATTCAACGGTAGCTACCGTAAAAGATACCAATCTGATTTCTGAGCAGCAGACAGATTTCATTTTTTCGGCGGTCGGAGAAGAATTAGGATTCATTGGAAGTGTTATTATTATTGCAATTTTATGCCTGATAGTGTTACAATGTATTCGGGTTGCCAGGCATGCAAAAGATAAAAAAGGAATGTATATTGCGACAGGTATTGGGGCGCTTGTTGCATTCCAGACATTTATCAACATCGGAGTTGCAACAGCACTTTTGCCGAATACAGGACTGCCGCTCCCGTTCATCAGTTACGGACTAAGTTCGCTTGTCAGTATGAGTGCCGGAATCGGACTCGTTTTGAACATAAACCTGCAAAAGAAAAAGTATTAGGAGGAGAGCTATGAATATAGGGTTAATAGCACATGACGCAAAGAAAAAACTGATGCAGAATTTTTGCATTGCATACAGAGGAATCTTAAGCAAAAATGAATTATATGCAACAGGAACGACAGGACGTTTGATCGAAGAGGTCACAAACCTTAATGTTCATAAATATATCGCTGGACATCTCGGAGGGGAACAGCAGTTAGGTTCCCAGATTGAAAATAATGATATTGATATGGTTATTTTCCTGAGAGATCCATTACATCCAAAGGCTCATGAGCCGGATATCAATAATATATTTTTACTTTGTGATATGCACAATATTCCATTAGCAACCAATCTTGCGACTGCAGAGCTTCTGATCAAGGCGCTTGATCGGGGCGATTTGGACTGGAGAGAATTTTACAAATAAACAATGGAGAGTTTGATATGAAATATCAGATAAAACTGCTGATTTCCATCCTGACAATCGGCATCCTGTTTACCGGATGTGCCAGACGAAGCTATGATACCAGTGATCAGCTTGTGCTTGGAATATCAGAAAATCTGCCGCTGTACAGTACAGACAGTTTCGGAGAAAACCATACGGTCATTCCGGATGGTGAAAGCCTGGCGGATGATAATTATAAAGATACAAAAGCTGCGGTACTGTTGAACGATACAACACAGGAAGCGTTGGTCGTCCATAATGCACATGATAAAATATATCCTGCCAGTATGACAAAATTAATGACAGGACTTCTTGTGATCGAAGCGATTGAAGATGGTTCCTTATCGCTTGATGAAACCATTACTTTAAGTCATACCGTTACCTTTCAGGAAAATAACGTCGGAGCTAGTGACCTGACAAAAGGATGTAAAGTTACAGTTAAGAACCTGTTATACGGATTGCTGATCCGTTCCTATAATGATTGTGGTGTTCTTTTAGCAGAACGGATTGCCGGCAGCGAAGATGCCTTTGTTGAAAAAATGAATGAACGGGCATATGAGCTTGGAGCTACGAATACGCATTTTGTGAACTGCCACGGTCTGCATTCGGATGACCATTATACAACTGCATATGATCTTTATCTGATCTTTTCAGAATTTATCAAACATGATCTGGCATATCTGATTGATTCCCTAACATCTTATGATTTTACATATACAGATGCAAATGGTGAAACAAGAAGCGTTACATTAGAAGCAACGAATGGATATATTTCAGGTGAATTTCAGTTCCCGGAAGGATATTCTTTGGGATCCTGGAAATCGGGAACGACGACGGCTGCGGGTAATTGTCTGATCCTTGAATTTGTAAAGGATGATACCGGCGACAAATATATCGCTGTTATCGCAGGTGCAGAAGACCGTAGTACGTTATATAATGATATGACAATGTTGATCAATACTGCAAAATAAACAGTTAATCAAATAACTGTTTTAATATATTTTAAATCATTCAGGAGGTTTATTATGATTCAGATTATTACAGGTGATAAAGGAAAAGGAAAGACAAAGGTTTTAATTGACAAGGTCAATAATGAAGTAAAGGTTGTAGCAGG
>ULZB01007100.1_pt1 | contig 27942 bp, 36 predicted proteins | sample 1962691 | NCBI WGS metagenome assembly ULZB01 (sample SAMEA4835878, study PRJEB28245) | human gut metagenome | biome: gut microbiome; material: fecal sample | place: Denmark | collected 2008 | reverse complement strand
GAAAAAACAAGAATGATATACTGTACTTGCAAAAAAATGTAGCAAAAGAGGAGGATAAAAATGTTAAGTAATAATATTTTTATAGAGAGGAATATACGAAAAATAAAGAAATTTTTAACAATAATAATTATTTTAAATATATTAATATATTTTATTTATGGACTAGTGTTTAGAAATGAAGTAAATGCGGCACAAACTAAAGAAAGTGTATCTAGTAAGTTAAATAATTATCCTGGATATGCAGAACTTATTAATAAGTTAAGAGCAGAACATCCAAACTGGAACTTTACAATATTTTATACAGGTTTAGATTGGAATCAAGTTATAAAAAATGAAACAACAGCATGGCATGGAAGAAATTTAATTACTTCAAGTAAAACAGGAGATTGGATTTGCCCAACATGTAATGATAAAAAATATGATAATGGTAGTTGGAGATGTGCATCAGAAGCTACAGTATCATATTATATGGATCCAAGAAACTTCTTGAATAATGATAGTATTTTTCAATTTGAACAAGCAGTTTTTAATTCTTCAATACATAGTGTAGATGGTGTTATGAGTATGACAAGTGGGTCATTCTTAGAGGGAAAAGTAAATGCAGATGCAATAATTGAAGCTTGCAAGAGTGTTAATATAAATCCATATCAAGTAGTTTCTAGAATTCTGCAAGAACAAGGAAAAAGTGGCTCCACTATGAGTAGAGGAAATGAAGGTTATTATAATGTGTTTAATGTTGGAGCAACTGGTAATTCATCATCACAGATAATAGCAAATGCAACAGCATATGCTAAAAGCCATGGATGGAATACTTTAGCAAAATCTATAATAGGTGGAATAGATTTTCTAAAATCTAAATATATTGGAATAGGACAAAATACTTTATATTTACAAAAATTTGATGTAGATAATAGTGATGGAAGTTTATATTATCATCAATATATGCAAAATGTTTCAGCAGCACTTACAGAAAGTTATACAGTAAGAAATGTATACCAAAGAATGGGAACATTTAATAGTAGTGTTAGTTTCCTTATTCCAGTTTATGAAAATATGCCAAAAGAAAAGTGTCCAGAGCCAGGAACACAAGGAATTGTTACACAAAATGTGAAAATTAAGGGATCAAATGTAAATATAAGAGAAACTAAAAATACAAACTCTACTATTTTAGCAACATTAAATACAGGAGATACTTTATTAAGAATAGAAGTTGCTAATGTAGCTGAAGGTGGATACTATTGGGATAAGGTTGTTTTGGCAGATGGTAGAAAAGGATATGTGGCAAATACATATATTGAAAAAATAAATGATATAACAAATTGCAACGATAGTGTAATAGCGAACACAGATGTTAATCTAAGAAATGGACCGGGAACCAGTAATACATCTATTATTACAACATTAACTAATGGTCAAGCACTAACTAGAATTGAGACAGGAAAATATAATGGCTTAGATGGATATAATTGGGATAGAGTAAAATTATCAGATGGTAGACAAGGATATTTGGTAAGTTCTTATATAGATGTAGCAGGAAGTAATAATTCTGGAGGAAACAGTACAAATGAACTTGTAAAAGTAATATGTGGCTCTGGTTTAAAGGTAAGAGAAACACCTGGTACTAGTCAAAAAATATTAACATATCTTGATAAAGGAGATATAATAACAAGAATTGAAAAAAATTCTTCTAATGCAAATGGATATGTATGGGATAAAATAGTTACAGGAACTGGTGTTACAGGTTATATTGCAAGAGGAGATAGTAAAGAAAGTTATATAGAAGTGGTATCAAATAATAATGGTGGAGGTAATACTTCTACAAATAATAATTGTGATATAGATGGAAATGGAGTTGTTAATTCAACTGACTTATATCATGTAATTAAGTTTCTAAAAGAAAATCCTGATAAATACAATAAATCTTATGATGTTAATAAAGATGATAAAGTAAATTCAAGTGATTTATATGAGATTATAGTATATTTAAAACAACATTAATTTATAAAACGGAGGATAAAAATGAAAAGAATACATTATAAAATAGTTACAATAATGCTTTTTGTAGGCATAATGTTATTTTTAAATAAATCAATAAGTAATGCTGGAACGGCGGGTATTTCTGCTAGCAGTAAAGATGTTAAAGTAGGTGATAGTGTTAATATAAATGTATCTATTAATGCTATAGCATGGAATTTAAAAGTAAGTGGTTCTGGAGTCTCTGATACAATTGTTGGTGGTAATTTAGATGAATTAGCTAACAAATCAACAAGTAAATCTTATAAATTAGATACTTCAAATCCAGGAACTTATACAGTTAATTTATCTGGAGATGTAACAGATGCAAATGGAACACCATCAAATATATCAGACTCTGTAACTGTTAAAGTATCAGAGAAAAGCAATACAAACCCTGGTGACAATGGTGGAACTACAAATAATGGCGGTACAACTAATAATGGAGGAACAACAAACAATGGAGGGACTACAAATAATGGTAGTACAACTGGCAACAATGATGACAAACCAAAGGAGCCAACTTTTACTACGGTAAATGAAGCTGTATATGCTACTCAAGATGGAATTAATGTAAGAAGTAGTTATAGTACATCAAGCAGTAGCATAGGAAAACTAAAAAAAGGTGAAGAAGTTACTAGAATAGGTGTAGGAAGTAATGGTTGGAGTAAAGTAAATTATAATGGTGGAACTGCATATATTAGTAGCAGTTTATTAACAACTACTAAGCCAGAAGAAGAAAAATCTACAATAAAAGCATTAAAATCATTAACTGTTGAGCCAGGAACTTTATCTCCAGAATTTGATTCAGAAACAACAAAATATGAAATTACAGTTGGTGAAGATGTCACAAAACTAAATATAAACGCTGTAGTAGAAGATGAAAAGTCAAAATTAGATATCTCAGGAAATAATGACTTACAATTAGGTGAAAACATTATAAAATTAGTTGTAACGGCAGAAGATGGAACAGCGAGAACATACACAATAACAGTTACAAAAGAAGAACAAGAACAATTAAAATTGGATACATTATTGATAAAAGGAATAAACTTAGATCCAAGCTTTAGTTCAGATATATATGAATATACAGCTAATGTAGATAATAATATAACAAAATTAGAGATAGAAGCAGTAAGTAATATTGAAAGTGCAACTATAGAAATATTAGGAAATGAAGATTTACAAGAGGGAGAAAATGCTGTAACTATAATGTTAAAATCTGAAGATGGTAAACAAAATGTTACATATCAAATTATAGTAAAAAGGTTAGCCAAAACTCTAGTTGGTTCAAATGTTTCAGAAGAAAGCAATTCTAATATGCAATATGTTATTGTAGGTAGTGCACTAGGTGGTATATTACTTATAATAGTTATTGTTCTAATAATTAAAAAAATCAGAAATAAAAGAGAAGATGATGGAGTAGAATTAAACTTTATGGATGATCTTAAAGTTATGAATAATGATGATGATACATTAGAAAATGATAAAGGAATTGAAGAATCTAGACAAGAAGAATATATAGATGATGGCTATATTGTAATGGAAGATAGACATAACAGAACTGCCAATAAACTATATAATGTAGAAGATGAAGTTGATTTTAGTGATATTGATAAAGATTCAAAAAGAAGAAAAAGAGGTAAACATTTTTAAAATAGGATGAAAAATGGCTATAATATTTATATAGCCATTTTTCTGTATTATATAATATAGAAAGATTATTACTAATGAGAATAAATTGCTTAAATAAATATTTTTAGTGATAACAATTTTTTAACTAAAAATAATTGAAATTTATTAAAAATATGTTAAAATTAATACAATGTACTGTGACAGTATATAAAAAATGCTACTGTAGCTTAGTTGGTAGAGCATCAGATTCGTAACCTGAAGGTCGGGAGTTCGATTCTCCCCAGTAGCTCCAAATTGTAACAACTTACGAACTATAAAGGTTTGTGAGTTTTTTGCTTTAATATAATATAGATTGTAAATTCGATTACTTTTAAAATTTATTATATGATGAAAAATTACCTATGTTTTAGCATCTTTTATTATTTGTATCAAAAGTATTGATGAATTTTAAAAGCTATGTTAAATTATAAAAAAATAGAATTATATAAATGGAGCTAAATATGAGGAAAGTTATAATAGGTATTGTAAGTAAACATTATGCTACTTATAAAAATGATAGAACAGATACATTTGTTAGAGATGAAGTGAAACAGGCTATTTTTGATAATGGAGCAATTGCTATTGCAATATTACCACCAGATAATGAGATAAAATACATAGGAGATAACTGGAAAGAAGATTTACATGGAAAAGAATATGAAGACTTAATTTCTCAAGTAAAATTATGTGATGGAATAATTTTTCAAGGAGGAGTAGAATCTGATAACTATGAATGTATTATAGCAAAATATTGTTATGAAAATAATATTCCTACTCTTGGAATTTGTTGTGGACAAAATATTATTGCTAGAGCAATTGGTGGTACGACATATAAAATAGAGAATCCAGAAAAACATATGCAAATGTCAAAACAATATGTTCATAAAATAAAAATTGATAAAACATCTAGATTTTATGATATTATAAAGAAAGAAGAAATCATCGTTAATTCAAGACATAAAAGAACTATAAAAGAGTGTCCAAAATTAGATAAAGTTGGATTTTGTGAAGATGGTTATGCTGATGTTATCGAATCGAAAGATAAAGATTTTTATATAGGTATAAGATTTCATCCAGAAAGTTTATACAAAATAGATGAAAATATGAATAATATTTTTGAGAGTCTTATAGGAATATGTAATAAAAATATAAAAAGTAATATTAAATTCTAGGAGGAAATATGGAATATATTAAATGGGGAATAATTGGATGTGGTAATGTGGTAGAAAAGAAAAGTGGACCAGCTTTTAACAGTGTACCAAACAGTTCAATTTGTGCCGTAATGAGAAGAAATATAACAAAAGCAGAAGAATCAGCAAAAAAATTAGGAGCAAAAAAATGGTATGATAATATAGATGAATTATTGGCAGATGACGAAATAAATGCAATATATATTGCTACTCCACCAGGGTTACATTTTGAGCAAGCAATTAAATGTTGCAAAGCTAAAAAGCCTACATATATTGAAAAGCCATTTGCCAGAAACTATCAAGAAGCAATGGAAATTACAAGAATGTTCGAAGAGGAAAAGATTCCTTTATATGTTGCTCATTATAGAAGAGCTTTACCGAGATTTATAAAAATAAAAGAAATTTTACAAAGTGGTGAAATTGGAGAAGTATGTGAAGTTGACTTCAGATTAAACAGAAAGTATAACTATGATGAAATACATAACACATGGCTATATAATACAGAATTATCTGGAGGAGGTAAGTTTTATGATATTGCTCCACATTCTATAGATATAATGGTGTATCTGTTAGGAAATTTTACTGAAATTCATGGTATAGCTGCTAATAATAATAAAGAATATGAAGTAGAAGATGTTGTTGTAATGTCATTTAAAACTGATAAAGGTGTACTAGGAACTACAAATTTTAATTCCTTAGCACTTGATAAAAAAGACGAAATGATAATATATGGTACAAAAGGAAAAATTAAATTCTCTATACATGGAAGTGATCCAATAGTTATAGTAACAGATGAAGAAGAAAAAAATATAGATATAAGTAATCCTAAAATAATACAAGAATATATGGTTAAAGATGTGGTCAATTCATTAATAACAGGAGAACATCTAAATGTTTGTACTGCAAAAGAAGCATTAGAGACATATAGAATAATGGATATGGTTTTAGATGAATATTATAATGGAAGAGATAAGGACTTTTGGAACAAAGTTGATGATTGGAATAAAAATTATAAAAAACAATAAATTATAGTAAAATAAATGTAATACTTAAGGCAACTAGTTAGAAATAATTAGTTGCCAGTTTTTCCATTTTATGCTATACTAACTAAAGTAGAAAATTAATAGAAATAACTTTTAAGTAAAGAATGAAAGAATAAAACTATATAAACAGACTTATATAATAATATGGAGGAAAATAATTATGGGTTTTTTTAGCAAACTAAAAGAAGGTCTAAGTAAAACAAAAAATTCTTTTAATGAAAAGATGAATAATGTTTTTAGTAATTTTAGAAAAGTTGATGAAGAATTATTAGAAGAATTAGAGGAAGTTTTAATAATGTCAGATGTTGGAGTAGATGCATCAGTAAAAATTATAAATAATTTAAGAAATAGAATAAAAAAAGAAAAAATAGAAGATGAAGAAGGAGTAAAACAAGCCTTAAGAGAAGAAATAAAACAAGTTTTTATGGATGTAGACGAAAGTTTACATTTAGACACAAATCCATCTGTTATATTAGTTGTTGGTGTAAATGGTGTTGGAAAAACTACTTCAATAGGAAAAATTGCAAATAGGTTAAAGCAAGATGGGAAAAAAGTAGTAATTGCAGCAGCAGATACATTTAGAGCAGCAGCAGTAGAACAGTTAGAAGTGTGGGCTAATAGAGCAAATTGTGACATAGTAAAAAGAAATGAAGGGGCAGACCCTGCATCTGTTGTATATGATGCAATAAAAATTACTAAAGAGAAAGGTGCAGATGTATTAATTTGCGATACAGCAGGTAGACTACATAATAAAAAATATTTAATGGACGAATTAGAAAAAATAAAAAAGGTAATTGATAAAGAATTACCAGATACTTCAAAGGAGATATTAATGGTTCTAGATGCAACAACTGGACAAAATGCAATATCTCAAATAAAAGCTTTTAAAGAAACAGTAGATATTAATGGGGTTATTTTAACAAAGCTAGATGGAACAGCTAAAGGTGGAGCTGTAATAGGAATAGTATCTGAAAATAAGATACCTGTCAAGTTTATAGGTGTTGGAGAACAAATAGATGATATGGAAAAATTTAATAGTGAGGATTTTGTTAAAGCTTTAATATAAATAGGAAGGTAAGTGATAATAGTGGAAGAAAAAAATGATAATGTAAAAATAGATGAACAAAAAAACAAAAAAAAGACAGAAAATAAATTAAACAAACAAAAGAAAAAAAGAAATATAATAGTTCTAATAGCAGGAATTATTGCTATAATTGTAGCATATATCTTGTTTAGAGGATCTTATTTAGAAACTTTAGAAATAGGAGAAAATTATATAGATATATTTTGGCAAAACATAAAATATACATCTATTACATTAGTTGTTAATTTTTTAGTTATATATAGTATGATTTATTTTACAACAAATAAAATAAAAAATACATTAAAAGAATTCTTTAAAGATGAAAATAAGCAAATGCCTAAATTACCAAATAAATCTATTGCTTTCATATTAGGAATTATAATAAGCTCTGTTACATCAAAGTTCATATTAGGAAAATTACTATTATGTTTTAATTCTACTTTATTTGGAATTCAAGACCCTATATTTGGGTATGATATAGGTTATTTTATATTCCAAAAACCGTTTATAGAATTAGTTATAATGTATTTATTAATAGCAGTAGTGGCTCTTATAGTATATTCTGCAATCTATTATATAATTACTTTTAATTTCTGCTTTGAAGGAATTGATAGACAAACATTAAAGAAAAGTCCTATTTTAAAGCAATTAATAAAGTATATTAGAATACTTGCAATATTAATTGCAGGGGTAGTATATGTAAAAACTCGGGGATGCAGGTGTACAAAAATTCTTAAATATAAAAGAAGAATTGACTACATTTTCGCTATTTGGAGCAGGATTTACAGATGTTACAATAAAATTATGGGGATATAGAATCTTGTGTTTAGTAATTATAATTTCTGTATTTATGGCAATTAGAGCATTTAATGCTGGAAAGACAAAAAAAGTAATTACGTCTATAGCTATAGTGCCATCATATTTAATATTATTATTTATTGTAATGTTAGGTTTTGATATCATTTTTGTAAATTCAAATGAACTTGATAAAGAGAAAAAATATATACAAGCAAATATAAATTACACAAAAAATGCATATGGAATAAATATAGATGAAGTAAATATAGAAAATGGTGGAACAATAACTGGAGAAGCAATTACTACAAATGCAGATTTATTAAATAATGTAACAATTGTAAGTAAAGATATAGTACTTAAAGATTTAAAAGGTTCACAAACAAGTAAAGGATATTATACATACAGAGATGCTGGAATAGGTAAATATAATATAAATGGAAAAGAAAAATTGGTATATATTTCTCCAAGAGAAATAGTAAGTAGTAATGGAACATACAACAATAAAACATATGAATATACTCATGGATATGGAACAATTATTACTAGCGCATCAACAACAAATGGAAATGGTAATTTAGAACATATTCAAAAAGGTTTTGAAAATACAAACGAAGCTGTTAAAATAACAGAACCTAGAATATACTTTGGATTAGAAACAAATGATACAGTTGTTACTAATAGTAGTAGTAAAAAGGAATTTGATTATCCAAATTTAGATTCAAATAGTACTGAAAATATAGAAAATAAATATAATGGTGATGCAGGACTAAGTTTAAATTTCTTAGATAGAGTAATACTATCAATAAAAGAGGGGAATCTAAAGTTAGCATTTTCTGGTGATATTACAAGTGAAAGTAAAATATTAACAAATAGAAATATAATAGATAGAGCTAAGAAAATAATGCCATATTTAACTTACGATGAAAATCCATATATGGTAATAAATAATGAAGGAAGATTAGTCTGGGTATTAGATGCATATACAACTTCAAACTATTATCCATATTCACAAAGAACAGTACTTAGTCAAAATGGTGTTACAAAAACAGAAATAAATTATATTAGAAATTCTGTAAAAGTATTAATAGATAGTTATGATGGAACCATGAAGTTTTATATAACAGATAGGACAGACCCTATAGCTATGGCATATAGAAATATATATCCAAGTTTATTTGAAGATTTAGAAACAGCTATTCCAGAAGATATTAGTAGTCATTTTGTGTATCCAGAATATTTGTATAATATTCAATCTGAGATATTAAAAAGATATCATAATGTACAACCAGATGTTCTTTATAGAAATGATGATGTATGGGATATAGCAACACATAATACAGGAAAAGTATTAACTAAAACAGGAACACAAATAAAACCTTATTATACAATGCTTAAAGCAAAAGATAATGATAAATCTAGCTTAGGATTAGTATTACCATATACACCATATGATAAACAGAATGTTATTTCATATCTAGTTCGGAACATATGATGAAAATGGAAATGCAAAATTAACTATATATAAATTTCCAGATGATAGCAATGTTTTAGGACCAATGCAATTAGATACTCAAATAGAACAAGATGAGAGAATTTCAAAAGAAATAGAAAGTTTAAATGTAAATGGAACAAAAATAACAAAAAATATGATAATAGTTCCAATTGATAATACTTTACTATATATAGAACCAATCTATCAACAATATATAAATGAAGAAAATGCACTTCCAACATTAAAGAAAATAGTAGTAGCTTCTGGAAATAAGGTTGCAATTGGAAACAACTTAAAAGAAGCATTGACTAATTTAGTATCACAATATGCTGTAGATATAGAAGTAGAAAACACAGACAGTGTTGAAGACTTAGTAACAGCAATTATAAAGGCAAATAAGAACTTGCAAACATCTACAGATAATAGCGATTGGGAAATGATGGGAAAAGATATGAAGAAGCTTCAAGAATTAATAACTAAATTAGAAGTTGTACAAAAAGAAGAAAAAGAAAAAGCAAATGAACTTGCAAATCAAATGAAAAACACAGTAGATGATAATAGCATAAATTCAAATATTATAAATAATAATTCTATAAAAAATAATGAATAGTTTTTAAAAAATAAAACCACCCTATTATAAAGAATAAAAGGGTGGTTTTTATGATAAGAAAAAAGAAAAAAATAGAAAAATTGAATGAGAATTTAGATAAAATTAATTATATTTTATCTAAAAATAATGTGATAGAGCTTGTAGAATTATTAGGAAATAGTAAAAAATTAATATGGAGAAATTTTATGGCAGGGATTTCTAAGGGGATAGGAATAGGAATAGGAGTTACTATTCTTTCTGCAGTATTAATATATTTGCTGCAAAAAATTGTTAGGTTAAATATACCAGTTATAGGTGAATATATTTCAGATATTGCTCAGATAGTGGAGAATAGTAAGTAGAAGAATTTTTATAATAAAATATTGCTATAAATAAATCTTAAGGTTATAATTATATTAATTTATCGAGATTTTAGGAGGAAAGAAAGTATGAAAAAAAGTATGATAACAAAGATATTAGGAATAATAATTTTTATACTAATGTTATTGTGTTTATCGTTAAAAGTAGATTGGTTATTAATATTAACAACAGTACTAATGGCAGTATGTGTTGTATTAAGTTTTGTTTTAAAGGATAAATAGTTCGTAATCTTTTAAGATTGCGATGAGTGAAGTAGGTGTAACAATCTACTTTTTGTATGATATAATTATATGTAGGAGATGATAAGATGGCTACTACAAAAGATTATAGAGATTTTGTACTAGAACAATTAAATTTATTAGAAGATATTACTTGCAAATCAATGATGGGAGAATATTTGCTTTATTACAATAACATTTTATTTGGTGGAATCTATGATGATAGATTGCTTGTTAAGATTGTCCCTAGTAATAAAAAATATAATATGCAAGAATCTATACCTTATGATGGAGCGAAACCTATGTATCTAGTAGATGATATAGATAATCAAGAAATCTTAAAAGAAATAATTATTGATACTTGCAAAGATTTACCAATTAAAAAGTAATTACCAAATTATATGTTTATTAAAGAAAATATGTTTGATAAATAATTAGATATAAAAAAGAAGAATTATTATTCTCAAAATATAATTCTTCTTTTTTATGTTAAATTTGGAAAATTCCTAAATCATGTAATGAAACATATAAACATGTAAAATGGCACAAATAAAAATAGAAAGTAATTTTATAAAGAAACATTAAATAATAATAATTCTATTTCTACTTCATACTTTCTATTGATTTTTTCACTTACATTGTATATAATTTAAGAAAATTTAAAACCAAGGAGGAAATTATGAATTTAGCAAATAAATTAACAATATTTAGAATTATACTTGTTCCAATTATGGTTATAATACCTTTTTTAGGAATAAATGGAGAAATATTTAACATACCATTAACATGGATTATTATAGATTTAATTTTTATAATCGCATCAATTACAGATAAATTAGATGGATATATAGCAAGGTCAAGAAATCAAATTACTACATTTGGAAAATTCGTAGATCCAATTGCAGATAAAATATTAGTTTTAGCTGCAATGATTATGCTTGTTGAAGCAAATAATAGGTTGCCTGCCTGGATTCCTATTGTAGTACTATTTAGAGAATTTATTGTATCAGGATATAGGCTAGTTGCAGTAGAAAAAGGTGGAAAGGTAATTGCAGCATCAATTTGGGGAAAATTAAAAACGGTTACACAAATGCTTGCACTAATTATTGCAATTATTGATATGAATCCATTTTTAGAATGCTTTAGGGGAACTATTTCTGGAGGGCACTTAATTATAAATGGTATCTCAAGTATACTTATGCTTATATCTGTTTTTGCAACAATATTTTCTGGGGTTGATTATGTGAAAGCAGGAAAAGATTTATTCAAAGAAGAATTATAATAAATATAATTAATTTTAAATGAAAGGATGAGATATAATACTAAACAAGTATTATAAAGAGATTATGAACGAAAAAGATGCTAAATTAAAAATTGATAAATTAAGAAAAGAATTAGAATATCATGCAAAAAAATATTATGATGAAGATAAACCAGAAATATCAGATTACGAGTATGATATGATGATGCTAGAACTAAAATCATTAGAAAAAGAATTTCCAGAATTAATTACAAAAGATTCATTAACGCAAAAAGTAGGTGGACATGTAAAAACAGGGTTTAAAGAAGTTACACATGAAGTTCCACTTCAAAGCTTACAAGATGTTTTTTCTTTTGATGAATTAATAGAATTTGATAATAGAGTAAAAAAACAATTAGATAAAGAAGAGATTAAATATGTAGTTGAAACTAAAATAGATGGACTTTCACTTGCTTTAGAATATAAAGATGGAAAGCTAGTTCAAGGTGCAACAAGAGGAAATGGTCTAATTGGAGAAGATGTTACAGAAAATATAAAAACAATTAAAACTATACCTAAAGAACTAAAAGAAAATGTAACAATAACAGTTCGAGGAGAAGTTTTTATTGGCAAAAAAGAATTTGAAGAACTAAATGAGCAAAGAGAAGTATTAGGCGAGAGCTTATTTGCAAATGCAAGAAATGCAGCAGCTGGTTCTTTAAGACAATTAGATTCTAAAGTTACAGCTAAAAGGCCATTAGACATATATATTTTCAATGTTCAGAAAATAGAAAATAACAGTTTAAATTCTCATTATGAACAATTATTATATTTAGATGAATTAGGCTTTAATGTAAATCCAGTAAAAATATATTGTAATGGAATAGAAGAAGCAATAGAAGCAATCAAAAGAATTGGTGAAGATAGAGAAAAACTAAAATTTGGAATAGATGGTGCAGTTATTAAAGTAGATAATTTGGAAGACAGAAAAGTTTTAGGCTCAACATACAAAGTTCCAAAGTGGGCAATTGCCTATAAATATCCACCAGAACAAAAAGAAACAATTTTAAAAGATATAGTTTGTCAGGTAGGAAGAACTGGTGCAATTACACCAATGGCAATCTTAGAACCAGTAAAGGTTGCAGGCTCAACAATATCTAAAACAACACTTCATAACGAAGATTTTATAAAAGAAAAAGATTTAAAAATAGGTGATACTGTAGTTATACAAAAAGCAGGAGATGTAATACCAGAAGTTGTAGAAGTAAAAAAAGAGAAAAGAACAGGAAAAGAAATAGATTTTGAAATGCCAGATAGATGTCCTGTATGCGGGGCGGAAGCGATTCGTGAAGAAGGAGAAGCGGTAAAACGTTGTATGGGAATAGAATGCCCGGCTAAAGCTTTAAGAAGTATAGTTCATTTTGCTTCAAAAGAAGGAATGGAAATAGAAGGACTTCGGATATAGTATTATAGAGGGGCTAATTGATAAAAATTTAATTAGTAAAATTTCAGATATATATGACTTAGAATTAGAAGATATTGCATCATTAAAGAAAAATGGTAAAAAGTTTGCCGAAAATTTAAAAAATGCAATAGAAGATAGTAAGCAAAGAGATTTATTTAAGTTAATAACTGCGCTAGGAATTAGACATGTAGGTGCTAAAAGTGCAAAGAGCTTAGCAAGAATTTATAAAAATTTAGACAATTTGATGAATGCATCTTTAGAAGATTTAAGTAATCAAAATGATGTAGGTGAAATAACTGCAAAAAGCATATACGAGTTTTTCAGGCAGGAACAAACAATAGATCTAATTAATAAATTAAAGTCTGCAGGTATAAATACCACATCTTTAGAAGAGGAAAATACAGATAATCGTTTTGAAAATAAGACATTTGTATTAACAGGAACGCTTTCAAAATATACAAGAGATGAAGCAGGTAACATTATAGAAAAATTTGGAGGAAAAACTTCTGGTTCTGTTTCTAAAAAGACAAGTTATGTAATAGCTGGAGAAGATGCAGGAAGTAAGCTTACAAAGGCACAAAGCTTAGGAATTGAAGTAATTACAGAAGAACAATTTGAAGAAATGATAAAATAAAAAAGAAAAAGTGCTAAAAGATATATTTGGTATAATACAACTTTTAGCACTGCTTCAAATCCAATCATGTTACTTAATATACCAGGACTGAATTTTATCAATCAACAGGTTGAATACATAAACAACCTGCTGAAAAAGGTTGACAATTGATGCGTCAGTCAACTTAAAGATAATAAAATCGACGAGCATCACAACTACTAAGATTACGATGATCTCAAGCAGTTTTATGCCAAGCCCTTTGAGAAATGCTACGAACTTTTCCATTCTTCGTAGTCTCCATTTCTGAATCCTTATTCAAACCTATTATGTGCCGGATTATGAAACAACATAACAAGTGGTGAGCCCAATTGCTCAAATACAAACAAATTATAACATTTTTTTATGTAAATAGCAAGCAAAATGTAAAAAAGGAGAAAGATATGAATTCACAATATACATTTAAAAATTTTGAGAAAAACCTAGATGATGGTTATCAAATTTTTTGTACTTATGTAAGAAACAGATATTTAATATTTAAAACTTCAGAAAACTGTTATACACAGAAATTGTTATCTGAAGATGATAAGAATCCTCAGCCAAAAAATATAGTTATAACACATAAAAGATTAAAAGAGATGTTTCCTTTTATGGAAAATATTGAATATAAGGTAGGAATATAACTAAGAGGTGAAGATATAATGGATGATATAGAAACTATAAAAAATAATAATACAAATAGAGAGTATATATTAGATATTGTAAAACAAAAGGGGGCTTACCTAGAATGGGCATCACCTGAGCTACAAGATGATAAAGAACTTGTTTTGGAAGCTCTTAAACAAGATGGTGGTGCTTTAGAATTTGCAAGTAACAGATTAAAGGATGATAAAGATATTTTAATGCAGGCACTAGAAAAGACCCGGGTGGGTAGCATGTTATGCAAGTGATAGATTAAAAGATGATAAAGATGTAATACTAAAAGCAGTAAAAAAAGATGGACAAATTCTATATTATGCAAGTGAGAATTTAAGAAATGATAAAGATGTAGTTTTAGAAGCTGTGAAAAATAAAGCAATTATATTAAAATATGCAAGTAAAGAATTAAGGGAAGATAAAGAAATTGCGATTGCAGCATTAAAACAAAACAAAAAAGCTAAAAGTTATATATGTGAAAGTTTATTTGAAGATGAAGATGTACAAAATATTTTGAATCCAAAAGAAGAAAGTTAAATTTTTTAAGGAGAAATTATGAAGAAAATAGTTATAGCTGGTTTTGCAGGGATTGGAAAAACAACACTGGCAAAAATTAATTCAAAAGATGTTATAGATATGGAAATAAGACAATATAAATATGCCAACTATAAGTTTGAATACACATTACAACAGTGGTATAGTATGGAACATATATTAAATGAAGATTTTATGCCAAAATATTTTAAGGCTATAAAAGATGAAATAGAAAATGGAACACATAAAATTATATTTGTATGGTGTAAAATAGACGTTTTAAAATTCCTCACACAAGAAAATATAGAATATTTAGTAGCAACATGGGATGACAAAGAAGAAGATATAAGAGATTATTTAGAAAACTTATACATAGAAAGAGGAAATCCAATAGATTGGAGAGAAAAGGTTATAAAGTATCTTGATGTAATAAATAGTTATGCAAGGGCAGAAAAATTAGAGACTATTATTTTACATAAAAATGAGAATATGGAATTAAAATTAAAAGAAATGAAATTGCTATAAATATAAATAAAATCTGGACGAAGGTGGACAAGAGAACCGTCTATTTGTCCAGATTTTTAATAAATTATTATTGATCGTTTGATTTAGGATTAACATATAATGTTTTATTATTTGTATATATTACCATACCGAGGTTTACTGCCAGATGGCTTTTTTACATATTTTACAAATGTATAATCAACAGGAACATTTGATGAAAGTTTTGCTCTTGAAAAGTAAGCAGCTAAACTTGCACATTTTTCAAGGGTTTGGAGTGTAGGTGATGTTCCATTTGTTTTTAGAATTACATGACTTCCATGTATATCTTTTGTGTGAAACCATACATCGTCTTTTTTGGCAAATTTAGTACTCAAATAGTCATTTTGTTTGTTGTTTTTGCCAACATAAACAGAGTATCCATCAATTTCAAAAACAATAGGGTTAATAGATTCTACATATTTTTTGTTAGAAACTTTTGATATTTTTTTAGATTTATATTTTTTCATATTATCAAATAAAGGACTTTCAGATATTTCATTATATATTTCGTCTATATCAGATACTGTTTTTGAGTTTTCTAATTCATATATTATACTTTCAATATAGTTTAATTCTTTTTGTGTTTCAATTTTTTGAATAGTTACTATTTCAAGAGCATTTTTTAATTTATTATATTTCTTAAAGTAATTTTTGGCGTTGTCTGAAACAGAAAATCGTTTGTCTAAAGGAATTGTAACTAGATTATTATTATCATAATAATTCTCTAAGGTAACAGAACTATCATTTATATTATTAAGCTTATAAAGGTTAGCAATAATTAACTCACCATATAATTTATATATATCCATTTTATCACATTCTTTTAATTTATTATTAATATTACTAAGCTTTTGAGTTACTTTTTTTAAGGTAAATAATACAAGCTTTGACAAATTAGTTCTATATTCTATAAATATATTATCTGTTTCTTTTTGATAGTAGAAGTCATCAATAAAAAAGTTGATTTGTAGAGGAGTATTATTATTTTCTAAAACAATAGCGAAGTTTTCATCAAAATTCATGCAAGTTAAATTAGATGTACCAATATTATTTAAGATATTTTTTAAATAATTATATAATTTTAAACAATTTTCCGAATTTATTAAAGAGTTTATACCTAAAATTTTTATGCTTGTTTCTAAAAAGAAGTTACTAATACCATTGAAATTAGAGGTTATAGCTTCTACAATATTATCATAATTATTATTAACAATAGAGTAGAACTCTTCAAAATTTTTTATATTATAAAAATCTAATTTTTCAGATAAAGGTAGTACATATTCATGTGCTGGTAAAATATTTCGATATGATTTAGAGTAAGTATCTAAATGTCTAAGACTATCAATTATTCTGTTATTTTCATTAACAAGAATTATATTACTATGTTTTCCCATTAATTCAAGTATTAATTTTTTATTTACTAGATCATTTAATTCGTTATAGCATTCTAGTTCAAATATAACAATTCTTTCTAAGCCATTACTATATATTTTTCTTATTTTAGAGCCTATCAAATGTTTTCTAAGTAGCATACAAAAACCGAGGAGCATTAAGAGGATTAGGTTTTGTATGTGTGCTTAAATTTATTCTATAGTTATTAGAAGAAATACACATGTTAAGTAGATAATTATTACCATTAGAATAAATACCAAAAATAATTTCATTTTTACTTGGTTCAAATACTTTATTTATTTTTCCACCTAAAATAGAATTGTTTAATTCTCCAATAATACTTTTTAAAGTGATTCCATCAAAAGACATAAAAAATCTCCTTTTTCTTTTTATATATATTTTTTTATAGATTATAGTATAAATACAATAAATTATCAATATTTCCGCAAATTTCTATTGACATTAAAAAGCATGCTAGATTATAATACATACGAGAGAAGAAGCATATCATCAGAAGGGAGAACAATAATAATTATGAACAATAGTAGAAATATGTGGAATTCTACAGATATAAATTATAATAGCATGACGGATGAAGATTTAATTAAAATTATTAAATCTGGTGATAAGCAAGCACTTAATTATTTAATAGATAAGTACAAAGAATTAGTTAATATAAAAGTTAGTAAATATTTTATGATAGGTGCAGAAAAAGAAGATATAGTTCAAGAAGGTTTAATAGGACTATTTAAAGCTATTAAAAGTTACGATTTAGAAAAGCAAAATTCATTTAAAACATTTGCTAACTTATGTATAGAAAGACAGCTTATTACAGCTATAAAAACATCAAACAGACAAAAACATTCGCCACTTAATTTTTACTTATCATTGAATGTATCAGCATATGATAATGATGAAACAGATAGTTCTTTAATAGATATATTTGAATCTAATTTGATAGAAGATCCTTTAGATACAATCACTAAAAAGGAATATTATCAAACAGTAGAAGATGCTATAGATAAACATTTAAGTACTTTTGAAAAACAGGTTCTTAGTAAATATATAAATGGTAAATCGTATGTAAAAATTGCTGAGGAATTAAATACTCCAGTTAAATCTATAGATAATGCTATACAAAGAATAAGAAAAAAAGCAATTAAGAATTTAAACGATAATGGGTAAGAGGTATAATAATATTAAATATAATATGTGGACTTTAAAATACTAGAACTATTTTGAATAGAAAGAATCTAAAAGTCCACTTTTATTATGATAATTTGCTTCTATAGCTCAGGAGGTAGAGCACTACCTTGGTAAGGTAGAGGTCACCGGTTCGAATCCGGTTGGAAGCTCCAAAACATAAAATTTGGGAGGAATAAATTTGCATAAAATAAAAAAAATAACTAAAAATAATAGTATTATAGTATTTTTATTGGTTGCAATAGCTATTGTAACCAACATTGTTGTTGTATATACTCTTGACTATATTTTTTCTGATAAAGAAAAAAAAGTAGAAGAGATAAATATAAAAAGTGTTACTCAAAAATCACCAATAGTTGTTGAAGTATCTGAAGATTTACCAAAAGAAGATACTTTACGAAATAATCAAAATAGTCAAAGTGAAGAAAATCAAGAGAATTATCCTACAGGAAATAGTAAATATTATATAAAAGTAAATTTAAAAACTCAAACAGTAAATATATATGAAAAAGATGAACTTAATAGATATAGTATTCCTGTTAAAACTATGCTTTGTTCTACAGGGGAATATACACCTAAGTCAGGTACATATAAAATAACTACATATAAACAAGAATGGTTAGGTTTACAAGGAAATGTATATGGTCAATATTGTACACAGATTGTTGGAAATATATTATTTCATTCTGTACCATATTTAGAAAAATATAATCCTGCAAGTTTAGAATATTGGGAATATGATAAATTAGGACAAGATGTTTCTTTAGGATGTATTAGACTTACTGTAGAAAATGCCAAATGGATCTATGATAATTGTGATACTGGTACTCGGAGTAGAATTTTATTCGTCAGAAAATCCAGGACCATTTGGAATTCCAAGTATAGAAAAAATATCTGAATATTCTGAAGATTTAAGAAACTGGGATCCAACAGATGATGATAAATCAAATCCATGGACTAAGTATAAGCAAGATTTAAAAGAAAAAGAAGAAGAAGAGAAAAAATATTACAATGCAGCTATACAAGCAACCGTGAATATTATTAATATATGTATATAAAGAAAGAGGGAGAAAAAATGAAAATTGGTATAGTAGGACTTCCAAATGTAGGAAAAAGTACTTTGTTTAACGCAATTACCAATGCAGGAGCAGAATGTGCAAATTATCCATTTTGTACAATAGAGCCTAATGTAGGTGTTGTTCCTGTACCAGACGAAAGATTAGATAAATTAACAGAAATGTATAAACCACAAAAAACTACACATGCAATTATAGAATTTGTAGATATTGCAGGTTTAGTAAAAGGTGCTAGTAAAGGTGAAGGTCTTGGAAATAAATTTTTATCACATATAAGAGAAGTAGATAGTATTGTTCAAGTAGTAAGATGTTTTGAAGATCCTAATATTGTACATGTTGATGGAAGTGTTAATCCTTTAAGAGATATAGAAACTATTAATTTAGAATTAATCTTTGCAGATATAGAAACAATTGATAAAAAATTAGATAGAGCTAGAAAATTATTAAAAGCTGATAAAAAATATCAAATTGAAGTAGATTGCCTAGAAAGAGTAAAAAAAGTTTTAGAAGAAGGTAAATCAGCAAGAACAATTGAACTTTCAGATGAAGAAAAAGAAATTCTAAAAGAAACATATTTATTAACAATGAAACCAATTTTATATATAGCTAATGTATCAGAACAAGATATAGAAGATGCAAGCAATAATGAATTGGTAAAAAAAGTAGAAGAATATGCAAACTTAGAAAAAGCAGAAGTAATTCCTTTATGTATAAAAATAGAAGAAGAACTAGCTACGTTAGAAGGCGAAGATAAGAAAGAAATGCTAGAAGCTCTTCGGTTTAAATGAATCTGGACTAGATAAAGTAATTAAAGCAAGCTATGATTTATTAGGACTTATGTCATTTTTAACAGCAGGTGAACCAGAAGTTAGAGCTTGGACTATAAAAAAAGGAACAAAAGCACCTCGGTGCTGCTCGGAAAAATTCATTCAGATATAGAAAGAGGCTTTATACGTGCTGAAATAGTTTCTTTTGATGATTTAATTAAGGAAGGCTCTATGACAGCTGCTAAAGAAAAAGGATTAGTTAGGTCAGAGGGAAAAGAATATATAATGCAAGATGGAGATATAGTACTATTTAGATTTAATGTGTAAGTATTTTATAAATACCACATTTTACTAGTATTAGATATAAAATTATACAAACAAATCTAAACAATATTTTTTCAAAAAAAATGTTGACTATATAAGAAATTAAGTATAAAATGTAATAGAAAATAAAATATTATTTATATTTTTGCATATTTTGTATATTAAAATCAAAAAATATAGGTAATAATATTAATATCAAAAGAAAAAAGGAGAAAAGAGATATGAAAGTAACTAAAAAAATTTTAAGTGTAATTTTAATTGTAAGTTTATTATTTGTTGTTTTACAAACTTCAGTTTTTGCTACTGATGATGATCTTTTTCAACAAATACAAGATTTAGTAGGAGATACAAATACTACAAGCACACCTGATGCAAATACTACAAATACTACAAATACTGTAAATAATATAACTGATATAACAAATACAAACAACACTACAAACAATATATCAACAAATGAAACTTTACCAAAAACAGGTATAACAGAAGATTATGCAATAATAGCTTTTGCTGTTATATGTGGTGTTTCAGCAATATATGCATATAAAAAAGTGAAAAAATATAATATAAAGTAAGAAGAAATATAAAATAAAATTTTAAACACTATAAATAATCTAAAATATCTTTTAGCTTGTTTATAGTGTTTTTGCTTTTATTAGCAATCTTTTATCAGACATGTTATTACATGTAATTAATGTTACAATTTTTTCTCCATTTGTTTCTTGTGATATACATGATAAATCACTTGGACTGATTTCTTTTCTCTCGTAAATAAAATAATCTAAACTATTTCCAGATAAATCATAAATGGTTATTTTATCATTAATTGCAAGTTCTTTTAATCTACCAAAAAATCGTTTATCTGCATAATTGTGTCCTGCAATACATAGATTGCCGAACTTTATTTGGTGTAGGACCTGCAAATCTACAAGGGGAAATTTTTAAAAGTTCAGAATTTTGATTAGATAAAATGGGATAATTAATTTTTATTTTTTCAATTTCAATAATTCCTATTACAAAAGACTCAGTACTTAATCTATCTATATCAGTTGCATATGAATCATATAACGTACTAATATTAAATGATTCTGTTAAAAGCTTTGATTCTTGTTCTTTTTTTGTATTACTATAAACTATAGATGAAAATAATACTATTATTATAATAAAAGAAATAAGTGAAACATAAAATTGCAATTTAAAGCTAAATATTTTAAGTTTTTGTTTTTCATTATATTCTTTAGTTATTAATATTTGATTCATATTTCCTCCTAAAAGTATTCTTTAAAGTATCTATTTATAATAGTTTTTGTAATATTAAAAATAATATTAAGGGAAAAACTGAAATTAATACAAATATTTTATAAAAATTTTAAAAAATACTGCAAAAATCTTTTATTATATGGTACAATAGCAAAAGTATAAAAAAAGATAAGGAGAGTATAGTTATGTCTGATATTAAATACAAAAGAGTTTTATTAAAATTAAGTGGAGAAGCTTTAGCAGGAGATGCAAAAACTGGTATATCACCAGAAGTAATTGGAAAAATTTGCGATCAAATAAAAAATATGCTAGATTTAGGTGTACAAGTTGCAATAGTAGTAGGAGCAGGAAATTTTTGGCGTGGTAGATATGGAAAAGAAATAGAAAGAACTACATCAGATTATATGGGAATGCTTGCTACAACAATGAATGCTTTAGCTCTTCAAGATGCATTAGAATCAAGAGGAATGTATACAAGGGTACAAACTGCAATCGAAATGAGAGAAGTTGCAGAACCATATATAAAAAGAAAAGCAACAAAACACTTAGAAAAGGGAAGAGTAGTTATTTTTGCTTGCGGTTCTGGTAATCCATTCTTTACAACAGATACAGCAGCAGCATTAAGAGCAGCAGAAATAGAAGCAGATGTTATATTAGTTGCAAAAACAATTGATGGAGTATATTCAGCAGATCCAAAACAAGATGAGAATGCAATAAAATATGATGAAATAACTTATCTAGACATATTAAATAAAGATTTAAAAGTAATGGATTCTACAGCTATTTCATTATGCAAAGATAATAATATACCATTAATAGTATTTGCAATGGATAATACAGAAAATATAATAAAAGCTGTTAAAGGTGAGAAAGTAGGAACATTAGTAAAATAAATTTGATATTTATAGAAGTAAATTTTATTTTTGTTACTAATTATTCTTTAAATATCAATTTGAACCTAGTTTCTATGTAGAAGTAAAATTTATAACTAGATATTAATGATACTAGTAACTAATTTTTACTAATAGTAAAGTATAAAATTAAATATTATAATATGGTAATAATTAAATTTATCTAATTAATTATAAAAAATAAAAGGAGAGGATATTATGAATTACACAGATTTAGAAGAAAAAATGAAAAAAACAGTAAGTGTTTATGAGGAAAATTTATCAGAAATTAGAGCTGGTCGCGCAAATCCAGCCATATTAAATAAAATAAAAGTAGATTATTATGGCGTGCCAACTCCAATAAATCAAGTTGCTGGAATTTCTGTTCCAGAAGCAAGACTAATTGTAATACAACCATGGGATACAGGAATATTAAAAGAGATAGAAAGAGAAATATTAAAAGCTGATATAGGAATTAATCCAAATAATGATGGAAAAGTAATTAGATTAAATTTCCCAGAATTAAATGAAGAAAGAAGAAAAGAACTTGTTAAAGAAGTTAAAAAAATAGCAGAAGAAGCAAGAATAGCAGTAAGAAGTATTCGTAGAGATAGTATAGATAGTTATAGAAAAATGCAAAAAGATAGCGAGATTACAGAAGATGAATTAAAACAAGCAGAAGAAGATATACAAAAAATAACAGATAAAAATATAGCTTCAATTGATAATATATTAGAAAATAAAGAAAAAGAAATAATGAGTATATAGATAAAATATTATATAAATAGAAATACATATTATGCAAAGTTTAGATAGCTTACTACGAAGGTTAACTACAAAAAAATACGCATTTTTAAAAGTAAAAAAGTTAGTCGGAAAGGAGAATATGTTAGACAAATAAACTAACATAGATGGTTATGGATTTTAAACAAGCACTAATAGATGATGCAAAATTAATTAATGATAGTTTTGAAAAGTATTTTAAAAATACTGATTGTCCAGAAGGCATATTAAATGAATCTACAAAATATAGTTTACTTGCTGGAGGCAAACGATTAAGACCAATTTTAATATTAGAAACATATAAATTATTTAAGCAAAATGTGGAAGAATGTCTTCCTTTTGCTGTAGCTATGGAAATGATACATACTTTTTCTCTTATACATGATGATTTACCAAGCATAGATAATGATGATTATAGAAGAGGAAAGCTTACTAATCATAAAAAATTTAATGAGGCAACTGCAATATTAGCAGGAGATTCATTGTTAAATAATGCATATATGATAATGATTGATGATATTATTAATAGTAAAGATGAAAATATAAAATATAGAAAAATTAAAGCAATGAGTGAAATTTCTTATGGAATTGATAGAATGATTGCAGGAGAGTATATAGATACAGAGTATGAAGGAAAACAAATTTCAAGTGACTATTTAGAATATATGCATAAAAATAAAACTGGAGCATTAATAAAGGCTTCTGTTAAAGCTGGTGCAATAATTGCTGGTGGGACATATAAAGATATTGAAAAGTTATCTTTATATGCAGAAAAAATAGGATTAGCATTTCAAATAAAAGATGATATACTATCTGAAATAGGAGATGCTGAAGTTTTAGGTAAACCAGTAGGAAATGATAAAGAAAAAGGGAAATGTACATATGTTAGTAAATATGGATTAGAAGAAGCAGAAAAAATGTTAAACAGTATAACAAAAGAAGCAGTAGAAATTGTATCTTCTTATAAAACAGATGATGAATTTTTAAAAGAATTAGCATTATATATTGCAAATAGAAATAAATAAAGGAGAAAAATATGAGTAATACCAATCTAGAGACTAATAGTTATCCAGAGCATATTGCTATAATTATGGATGGAAACAGAAGATGGGCAAGAGAAAATAATTTAGAGATAAAAGAAGGGCATAAAAAAGGTGCAGAAAATTTAGAAAGAATTGCAAAGTATTGTAATAATATAGGAATTAAATATTTAACAGTATATGCGTTTTCTACAGAAAATTGGAAAAGAAGTAAAGAAGAAGTCGGTGCTTTAATGATATTACTTCAAAATTATTTAAATGATTTTTCAAAAAGAGCAGATACAGAAAATATAAAGATTAAAGTATTAGGTGACATTTCAGTACTTTCAAAAGGAATGCAAAATAGTATAAATAAAGCAATAGAAAGAACTAAAGCAAATACTGGTCTAACTTTAAATATTGCTTTTAATTATGGAGGAAGAGCAGAAATAACATATGCTATTAAGCAAATCGTCCAAGAAATAAAAAATAATAATATAGAAATCGAAGATATAAATGAAGAATTAATATCAAACTATTTATACACAAAAGGACAGCCAGACCCAGATTTATTAATAAGAACAAGCGGAGAATTAAGAACAAGTAACTTCTTACCTTGGCAATTAGCTTATACAGAATTTTATTTTGATAATAAGTATTGGCCAGAATTTTCAGAAGAAGATCTACTAAAAGCAATAAAAAATTATGAAGTTAGAAATAGAAAATTTGGAGGAAAATAGTAAATGAATTTAAATCGTATATTAACAACAGTAATAGGATTACCAATTGTTATTATTGTGTTTATATTTGGAAATATATATTTAATGGACGTATTATTTGCAATAATTGCAGCGATGAGTTTACATGAATATTTCGATAGTTTTAAAGAAAAAGCAAAACCAGTATATTGGCTTCGGATATTTAGCATGTTTTTTAATATCATTAATACATATTGTACCAAGACAATATATAATTATAACAATAGGAGTATTAGTACCAACTAGTATATTACTGCTCTTTATACAAGTTATTATTTCTAATATGCAAACTACAATTAATGATATAGCAATTACTTTATTTGGTATTTGCTATATACCATTATTTTTGATGTATATGCCATTACTTATGGGCTCAGAAAATGGAAAGTTGCTTGTATGGTTCATAATAATTGCAGCATGGGGAACAGACATATTTGCATATATAGTAGGAAGAACAATAGGAAAACATAAGTTTAGTAAAATTAGTCCTAACAAGTCTATAGAAGGATGTATAGGTGGAATAATTGGAGCAATAGTTTTAACTTTAATATATACATTAGTTATTAATACATATTTGGGAATGAACATTAACTACTTATATATAGGAGGAATTTCTATTTTATTAAGTATAATAGGGCAAATAGGAGATTTTTCGGCATCAAGTATAAAAAGATATGTTGGAATTAAAGATTTTAGCAATCTACTTCCAGGACATGGAGGAATGTTAGATAGAATAGATAGTTTAATATTTATAGCACCATTTGCTTATTTTCTATTATTATTTGTACTTTAATTTATATTTGTAAGATATGATATGTTAACTAGTTTTGTGATAGAAACTGTATATGATAAATAGTTTATAAAAACAATACTACTTTTCATAAGGAACGGGCTTTATGTTTATAAATTGTTACAATTCACAGTCTTTTATTTAAGAGGCAAATAGTTACCGCCTATCAAGAGTTTAATATATATTTTTTTAAACCAATCTTGAAGCGTGGCGGGTGAGTGGTAGGAATTGGTTTTATACCACGCAGTTTAGGTAGAGGAAAGATTATTTTAGTACCATCTGCGATTGGTTTAAAAAAATATATATTAAACTCTTGATAAGCTAGGATGTGCTTTTTATAAGATATGAAGTGTAGATGTAAATTTATTAATTTGGAGGAAATGTATATGTTTACTTTTTTTATAAATGCCATAAAAATTATATTTCTTTTAGGATTATTAGTCTTTATTCATGAAGGTGGACATTTTATTGTAGCTAAGCTTTGCAAAGTTAAAGTAAATGAATTTGCATTAGGATTTGGTCCTACAATTTGGAAAAAACAAGGAAAAGAAACAAAATATGCATTAAGATTAATCCCTTTAGGGGGATTTGTAAGCATGGAAGGTGAAGAAGAACGCTCTGATAAAGAGGGTTCTTTTAGTAAAGCTTCTATTCCAAGAAGAATAGCTATAGTGTTAGCTGGTCGGTATAGTAAACATTATATTTGCATTAATTTTATATTTTGGACTTATGACAACAAATGCTAATTTTGTAAGCAATAAAATAGATTCACTAGTAGATGGATATAATGCGCAAATTTCAGGTTTGCAAGCTGGTGATGAAATTAAGAAAATAAATGGCAAAAAGGTTATAAATCAAGAAGATGTAAATAGGCAAGTTTTAAAGTCTAAAGGAGAAAAAGTAAAGGTTTTAATAAAAAGAGATGATAAATTGTTAGAATATGAGGTTATTCCAAATGAAGTAAAATATAAAGAAACAGGAATATACCTAAAAGAAGGTGATTCTACTAAAATAGTAGCTATTCGGTGAAGAAAGTCCTGCTAAAAAACAAGGATTAGAAGTAAATGATATTATACTAAAAGTAAATGGAGAAGATACAAAAGATGATGTGAGCAAATTAATAATGTTAATTAATGAAAATAAAGAATCAGATTTAAAAATTTTGGTACAAAGACATGGAGAAGAAAAAGAAGTTACTATTACTCCTACAGAAAAATCACAATATTACTTAGGTGTTAATCTAAAGCTTGCTGAAAATACTTTCACAAATAAAATATATTATGCATTTAATTCAACAGTAGATTTTTGTTTTTCTATTTTAGATAATTTAAAACAGCTTTTTACAGGTCATGTGTCAACAGACCAATTAATGGGGCCAGTAGGAATTTCAAGTGTGGTTTCAAATACTGAAGGAATAAAAGATTATATTTACATTATTTCATTGATATCTTTATCTTTAGGTGTTACTAACTTACTTCCTTTTCCACCACTAGATGGAGGAAAAATAGTAATTTTATTAATAGAATGGATTAGAAGAAAGCCTTTAAAAGAAAAAACAGAAATATCAATACAAATGTTAGGCTTTTCTATACTTATAGTACTATCGATATATATAACATATAATGATATACTAAGAATATTTTAAGATTAATATATTTGAAATTAAAATATATTAACAAAAAGGAGGAAATATGTTAATTATTAGAATTAGCATATAAGAGGTAAAATGGAAGAAAAAAATGAATTATTAGAAATAAAACCAAAATTTAGGATTATATATGAAATATTGCATAGAGGTTCAATTTTATTATTATTACTTATATTAATGTTAATACCATCTATAATATATAAAACTTTAATAGTATATTTAATAGCTGTAGTAATAGTTGCTATTGTTATGACTGTTGTACTATTATTCGAAAAACAAAGATATAAATCATTTGAATATAAATTCTATAAAGATAAATTAATATTTAATTCGAATTTTATAAATGTAGAAAATAAATATATCAAATATGAGAATGTAAAAGAAATAAAATATGTACAAAGTTTCTTACAAACATTCTTTAATTTAGGAGATATAATTATTAATACAAATGCAGAAAATGGA
>ULZB01029992.1_pt1 | contig 28653 bp, 27 predicted proteins | sample 1962691 | NCBI WGS metagenome assembly ULZB01 (sample SAMEA4835878, study PRJEB28245) | human gut metagenome | biome: gut microbiome; material: fecal sample | place: Denmark | collected 2008 | reverse complement strand
GCGAAAGCCCCAAAAGGGATTGATGGAGTAACCGAGGGAACTGGAAATGTAGCGGAAGATGTTGGGAAAATTGTTGAGAGTGGTGGTAAAATTTTTAAATTTTCTGATATGACAGAAAGTGAAATAGTTAAAATAGTAGAAAGGTATAGGAAAAAGGCACCAATAGAAATTCCTGATACTGCAAAGTATAAAGCAAAATCTATGGCGGATGGATATGAACAGATTTCTTACAAATGGAATGATGGAACATATAAGTACGAAGTGAGATGGCATACCCGTACTTCGGGGGCACCAGAAGGACAAGGCAATACTTGGGTAATTCAAAGAACAATTCCTGGAAATGGAGGCAAAAAACCATCGACACAATTTTTAATTGGTGAAAATGAATGGGTTGAAGGATGGAAATGGTATGATGCAATAAGCGCTCGGAAAAATGGAACAGGACATTGGAAGGAGTAAGCATATGTTGGATACAAGGTATTATGAAGGATATGAAGGCGAAGGAGAAGTAAAGGTATGGAGTGAAGAAAACGGCAATGAGGATGGTATAGTTATTTGGATTGGCTTTTTTAATACAATTTTAGAGGGGTGTTTTAGTTCAGAATTCCAGAAAAATGGAATTATTGAGTGCTATTTTAATCAAGATGGATTCTATGATGAAAAATGGGAGATGAAATATCCACATATTGTATTGGAAGAATTAAAAAGATTTAATGAAAAGTTATTAGATACGAGAAATGAAGAAATTATCAAAAAATCTAAGGAAGTTGTTGAGCAATTAGTCTCTTTTATCAATATGGCTGTTAGAAATGAAAAAAATATATATGTTGAATATGATTAAAAGTAATATTTATTAGGGTTATACTTTAGGACTCGAAAGTAAAAAAATTAATCCTACTGAACTAACATAAGCAGATAGAGGGAGAGGCTACCAGTTTTGACTGGATTGTGCAGGATACAGGAAGCACACTGGCAACCTACAAGCGGCTGTTTATTCCCAATCCATTTAGCAGCGACGAAGAAAATGAAGCAAAAAAATCTGCCCAGTAACAGGAAGAAGATGCAGGAAATGCAATCAAGGATTTCATGACAGGCGTGTGGGACAGCCTTGCAGGAACTGTTATGGGACTTTTGACACTTGTAGTAGATTTGGGAATTCTATATGTGGATGTCAGGTGGAAATCTGTAGTGCCGATACAGGTTCCGGAGGTGCTGGATCAGGAAGTGGAAAAGATAAAACAAAAGTACGAGCCGCTACTCAAAGATCCGGTAAATACCATTGGAGGAATCGGGCAGTCAATATGTGACACAGCAGATGAAAAGGGAGTTGCGTACTCGTCCTGATATATAGTAACGGAAGTTGTGACAGCACTACTTGCAGACAAGGGACTGGATAAGACCAATAAATTGTTTAAAAATCAATCCTTGTTAGATGAACATTATGGCAAACATGGTCAAGAAATTGCAGATATTTTAGGTGATTCCAACTATTCTATTGATAAATACTTAGATGATGCAAATTACATAATAAACAATGGAACATATGCACCATAGTTAAATGGTTATGTGAGTTTTATGAGTGGTAAAAAATATGGTTTTGTAGGGCTTGACCGTACTACAGGAGATATAACCACATTCCATATAAAAAACATCTCTGAATTAATTAAGAAAGCGGAATACCTTTTGGGATTAGTAGATGAGTGTAGTCATAATTTTATGGAAAAGTATGATATTGATGCTTTAATAAGTATATCTAATTACATCTCTACGTAAGGATATCCGAAAAAACTGAATATTGTTTCGTTAAAGATTTAGAACGCATTGTTTTCATAGCACTTGTTGCTGTGGAGATGATGCGTTTTTTGTGTGATAATTTTCAAATTCTTTTCCAGACTGCTGATATCAGTCTACTTCTTTCGAATATCATGCCAAAAGTCTGCCTTTTGGTCATCTCACATGGAAAAAGTGCTCAGCTGGTTCAAGAAATCGTAAAGTCAGAAATTTTGATTCAGATGTAGTTTTAAGGTCTCAGGAGATGATTCGTTATCAGCTGAACCAGTTTGGGCTTGATATTTATGACTGCACTGCCGATATGACTTATAACTGCGGAGAAGGCATCATTAACTGGCTGAATGCTCATGCAGCGGAGTCTTGATGTGTGCTTGATGATGAGATTTTTCCTGATTATGAGCAGTTGCAAATCGTGGAAAAGTTAGTTAAGACAAGCTACATGGATGGACTGACAGATGACTGTGTTAACGAAGTTGTTATGAAATTGACAGATGATTTTTAGAAAATGGAGATGAAGCTATGAATTACTACATAAGTGACCTGCATCTGTTCCACGAAGCCTCAATCCGCTTTGATAACAGACCATTTGGCTATTTGGATGAGATGCATGAGGCAGTTGTCAGTCGATGGAACAATAAAGTAAACAATGGAGATACAGTATACATCCTCGGTGACATGAGTATGCGCGGCAAGAAAGAAGACCTCATATCGCTTGTTGCTACATTAAAAGGTAAAAAAATCCTTGTTAAAGGCAACCATGATGATGTGTCAGATTACAGATATAAGCAGCTTTTTTATGATATATGCGATTACAGAGAGATACATGACTCATACGGTGGTAAGAATTATGACCTTGTGCTGTGTCACTATCCTATATTTTCATGGAAAGGCATGAACAGAGGCACAATCCTGTTATACGGTCACACCCACAACAGTGCGGAGGACGTATATTTTCAAAAGTGTCTGGCTGGAATGGAAGCAAATAATTGCAGGCATGTAGGTGATAAGCCAATACAGGCATACAATGTAGGCTGCATGAAGCCATGGATTGACTATGAGCCAAGAAGTTTGAAAGAAATTATTGACATGGTTTAAGATATCAAATAATAACATAATTGAGGCACGGAGTATTAATTCCGCGCCTCAATTGTTTTATCCGGATTACCTTTCTGTTGTAAAATAAAGGGCGTTATTTCAGTGCAGATATAATTTTGAAATATGGCTTGAAAAGGCTGTAATATTTCAGACCATCTGTCTCACCATAGCTCTTTGTGATGGCAGATCTTATGCCATTGAGATTCTTTGTTTTATTCTTGTTTTTTTCAAGAAAATCAACAAAATTTCCGGGATCATTAATATCACTGTGTGCGAAAATTATACCTGTAAAACGCTCTACCTTCTTTTTACGCGTGAGCTTTTCAGGCGTAAAAGAGTAGGATTTGTCTTTTATGGTTTTATAAATTGTCTGACCCTGTTTCATACCATAAACATGAACCAGCGTCTCATGAAGTTTGAGCAGATTGTCTTTTCCCATGCAGTTTAGGAAAGAATCTACCTCAAAATGGTCGAAGTCTTCGGATACTGCCGATACTTCAGAAATATCTGATGTATCAATGGTGTCCATTGAGGCCTTAGCCTCAGCTGCTTCGTTTTTATTTGAGCTGTTACCAGAACCGTTATGAGGTGTCTGTTCGTCAGTGAATGGTAAGTCATCGTTAGTCATAAGCTTATCACTTGACGGTAAGTTATCGTTAGTTGCAAGCTCATCACCTAACGGTTCACTGTCTGTATAGCTGCTATGATTGCTATCGATAAGTTCATTCAGATTGTAAGACTTTGCGGTGATAGCATCGGTATCAGTATCAGTATCGGTATTGATATTGGTATTGGCGTTATCTTCCTTGGATGGAATATCTGCTACTACCTGATACTTGATGTTTTTTCTTCGCTGGACAGCCTGTTTGCAGAAATTTACATTGAATCTGCGTACAGCGAATCCCTTATCTTTCCAGAACCTTACAGCAGGGTCATAGCCTGTGTCATTGCTCATTATGATGTACTCATCAGCACATGACTCGGCTGATGCAGCATCACATTTGTTTTCACTGAATGAACCAGCGCATCCCATCAGATATCCCATATATGATACGAGCTGAAAATCAAGGGCATTCGTGCCCTCATAGGATTCCTCAAATCGGATATTTATTTTGTTATTTTCCATAAGTCTGATGACTGACATGTATGACATGTGAGGGGATTTCTTAGTGTAAAAAACGATAATTTCATCGTCCTCATCTGCCATATCAAACAGCATCAGCCAGTTGTCGTTGACATTTTCGCTGTCTACTAAAAAGTGTCTGATAATAATCACCATTAATCCGGATAAGGGTATTGTAGCATGTGTAGGAGAAAATGGCAAATAATATAGATTTAAGTAAATGTTAACAATACAAAGAGTGCAACATATGATATAATTTTAATATATTTTGAAAATGAAGGGGAAATAGATTTGACAGATATTGATGAAGTTAATGATGTGATACAGGAAACAGATGAAGAAACATATGCGTTGGACTTTGAATTTACAGAGGAAAAGGAATATAAAACAGTACAGAAATATGAGCTTGTGACGATCCTATCGTATCTTATAGGTGTCAGAAATGAGATACTTGATGATACGTGCAGTGACGAGTATGTGGAGCTTTTAAACAGCTTAAGAGAAAGTACAAATGCGAGGATACTCAGATATCTGTGTAAGGCACGTACAAGTCTGCTGCGCAACTATAAAAAAACAGACAATGAAATAAAATATAATCTGGGTAATATAAACAGGATGGAGTGGTTTGATTCAGAGAATATAAATAAGCTTGAGAGCTGGGAAGTGCATATTATATTGTATAATTCATCGGCTGACAAGTATTGCGTACATATTAACAAGCTGATAAATGAGCACGTGGATGCATGCAAAAAGCTTTTCCCAGACTGGGTAAAATGGGAGTATATCAGGGATTTGTTTGTCATAGCGGATTATGAAAAGCCAAAGAAGCTAAAGGCAGAGTTTACTGTCTATAAAGAGCACAGAAAAGAGTATCCATATGGGATGTACATTCACTGGCGCCCGGATGGCAGGGGAAATTTGCTCAATTCCGACGGACGTATATTAAAGACAATATACAGACAGCATGGTGATTATTTCAATGACGGTTCAAAATACAGGGATGCAGTGGAAGATACAAAGGAAAATATATATGAGTTTATCCGTGAAAGTATGCGTGTTGTGATAGTTGTGGATTGTGAAAATTCTGATGTATACAAGCTGTATGGAGTATTAAAAAACTTAAATTCTGAGCAAATGTCCAAAATAGAAAAAATTATACTTTATGATGATTATCATACATCCTGTGGATGGGACTGGCTGGAAAAATTCATACATATCCCTGTATTCCACGAGGAGGTGGAACGTGTGACAGACCGAAAGTCGCTTGTTGATATAAAGATGACTGCGGGAGTGTGTGAGGCGTATTATAAGGACAACATAGACTCGTTTATTTTGTGCTCAAGTGATTCGGATTACTGGGGACTTATTTCATCGGTAAAGGATGCTCATTTCCTCGTGATGTACGAATATAGCAAGTGCGGACAGTCGATCAAGGATGCACTTACAAAACGATGTATATTTCATTGTTCAATAGACGATTTCTATACAGGAAATGCAAGTGATTTAAAGAAAAAAGTCATGATAAGTGAATTGAAAAATCTGACAAATGATATTGTCGGAAAAAATGGCTGGGAGATGACAAGACAGATATACGAGAGGACTAAAATTACATCGACAGAGCGAGAAATGAAGGATTTTTACAATAAATATGTTAAGTCATTGCGGTTAAAAATTAATGAGGACGGAGTATTCGAGATTGTGGTCGATGAATATTGATTATCGTAAAACTGTTTTATGTAATTATTGTCGGTCACACATGTATTGTGTGAAGGTTAAGCCTTATTTTAGCGGAAAGAGTGGGAAAGTATGATGAAACCGATGCTTGAAATCTGCTGTGGCAGCTTTTCGGATGTGAAAACAGCATATGAAAATGGTGCAGACAGGGTTGAACTGAACAGTGCCCTATATATGGGAGGGCTGACACCTACACTCGCCAATTTAATATATGCAAAGGAGAACTGCAATATACCGGTAGTGGCAATGGTTCGGCCGAGGGGTGGCGGATTTTGCTATTCGGATGAAGAATACGACACTATGCTTATGGATGCAAAAATTCTTTTAGAGCATGGAGCAGATGGTATTGCGTTTGGATTTCTGACAGAGGAAAAAATGCTTGACAAAAAGCGCACGAAGGAAATGATAGAGCTCATTCATGAGTATGGCAGGGAAGCTGTGTTTCACCGCGCCTTTGACTGCATAGATAATCAGGACAGTGCAGCGGAGAAGCTTATTAGGCTTGGCGCAGATCGTATCCTCACAAGCGGTGGAGCAGTAAATGTATGGGATGGCAGAAAACAGCTTAAGCATCTTCAAAATCAATATGGAAAAGATATTACGATTCTGGCAGGAAGCGGCGTGAATGATACCAATGCGAGAGCACTTATCGAATACACGCGAATTACGCAGGTGCACAGCTCGTGTGGTTCCTGGAAGTGTGATGTGACAGCAGCGGGCAATGCAGTGGATTTTTCGTATGATGAAGCGATGAAAAACTGCTATCAGTGTGCGGATGCAGGTAAGGTTAGGAAGCTTGCGGAAGAGGTAAGTAGAGAGGACAGAATCTGCTCGGATTTGCACTTATGATGATTAGAGATGAAATATAAAAATAATAAACTGTTTGATTGTACGATAATACAAGATTTATGTTATACTCTATCCAATTACAAACAAATAGTACAGATATATAAGGAAACAGAGACATGATTAAAGGACTTAATATTAGCAAAAAGTATAAAAAATTTGAATTACAGCCTACATCAATTGAGATTGACAAAGGTGAAATTGTTGCATTGATTGGAGAAAATGGAGCAGGTAAATCAACATTAATCAAGTGCATGTGTGGAGTAATTGATGCAGATGAGGGACAACTTGAAGTAGATGATCAGGTGGTAAAAAAATTAGATGATGTTTTGGTTCTTGGATTTATGAATCAGGATCAAAATGTTTACAATGAAATCAAAATTCGAGATTTGACGAATTTTGTAAAAGATGTAATGAAGAAAAAATTTGATCAGGAAGTATATTATTACTACTTTAAAGAGGTATTTCAGTTGGATGATGATTATAAGATGAAAGAACTTTCAACAGGAATGAAGGTTAAATATTTTTTGAGTTTGGAACTCGCAAAGAATCCCGATTTATTGGTACTTGATGAACCAACCTCAGGATTAGATCCAATTGTTCGTGATGAAGTCTTAGATATTCTAAGATGTGTTGCAAAAGAAAAAAATACTTCCGTGTTATTCTCGTCACATATTACAGAAGATATCGAAAAAATAGCAGATAGAGTTATTTTCATAAATAATGGACGTATTGTATTACAAGGTGATAAAAAGGAAATAAAGAAAAAATATGTCAAGTTAAATCAGCAACAGTATGTTATTCTTGTGAATGCAGGGATGGCAAAAGAATGTGTTTCAATCCATGATTACTATATTGTGGATCGTGATTTGGCAATGACTTGCAATGTAGAAGTAAAGGAAGCTTTATTAAGCGATATACTTTCATATATGAGAAAGAGGAGTGAGGACTAATATGTTTGCATTAATTAAAAAAGATATTATATTTACAAAAAAATGGATTCTATTATCTGTAGTTTATGCAGTGGTGGCCACCTGGCTTATAATGCATGAAGGCGCTACAAATATTTTGTTCACATTTTTTTTAGTGCCTTTTTTTGTAACATCACTTCCATTTACTAAAATTATGAGTATTGAGGATAACAGTGATACACGTGATTTTATTCGAAGATTACCGGTATCAAAATATTTAGTTGTATTCTCGAGAGCAGTGTTTATTCTTTTTATGTTATTAATTTCTTCAATAAGCTTATTTGTTATACAAACAATTGGCTTTAATGTAGAATATAATACAGATATGCTAATAAAAATAGCTTCCATAATTTTGATTTTTTTGTTGTATTTTATGCTTCAATTAGGTGTTTTTTATAAATATTCATATCATGCATCACAATCAATCCTGGTAATTATTTCCTTTGCTGTAATAGTGCTTGGGTTTATAACAGAAAATATAGATTTAGTGAAATATTTTAAGAATTTTGATTGGTCGATATTGTTATTTATTATGGCTATAATAAATGTGGTAGTTTATTTTATTGATACCAAATTGTATGCAGGAAAATAATTATAAGTATGGCTCGATTACTTTACTGAGCATCAGAATATAGGAATAAAATAATATCAGAAGATTTGGACTTGAATAATACATATACAATTAAATACCGGATTGTGTTATAATATGTCTGTCGGCGGATTTGTCGGCAGACTTTTTTTAAGGAGAGTAAAATGAGAGTTTTAACAGATTTAGAGCCAAAGAACGTTTTTTCGTTTTTCGAGGATATATGCAGTATTCCTCATCCATCATACAAGGAAGAAAAAATCAGTAATTATCTGGTGGAGTTTGCAAAGGCAAGAGGCCTTGAGCATTACCAGGATGAGCTTCACAATGTGATAATCATAAAGGAAGCATCAGAAGGATATGAGGATGTGGAGCCAATCATACTGCAGGGGCACATGGATATGGTTTGCGAGAAGGCACCTGACTGTGATAAGGATATGGATGAGGAAGGCCTGGACCTTTTGATAGATGGTGATTTTATCTCGGCAAAGGGCACTACACTCGGTGGAGATGACGGTATCGCGGTGGCATATGCGCTTGCTATTTTGGACGATGACAGCCTGTCACATCCACGCCTTGAGTTTGTATGCACTGTATGCGAGGAGGTCGGCATGGAGGGTGCTACAGGCATCGATGTGTCTATGCTTAAGGGAAAGAAGCTTCTTAATATGGACAGCGAGGAGGAGGGCGTGATGCTCGCAAGCTGCGCCGGTGGATGCAGAGCCGATGTGAAGCTGCCTGTAGAGAGAGAGACAGTGAGCGGAACAAAGCTTACTGTGAGCTTATCAGGGCTCACCGGCGGACACTCAGGCTCAGAGATTGATAAGGGAAGAGGCAATGCCAATATTCTTATGTCCAGACTGCTTCGCGACGCATCGGCACCTGTAGCTATAGCTTCTATAGATGGCGGCAGAAAGGATAATGCCATTCCAAGAGAGTGTACTGCACAGATTATTGTAGCACCTGATGAGGCTGCGGCAGTGAAGGCTTCGATAGAACAGGCAGCAGCTGAGATTGCGGAGGAGTTTAAGGCATCTGATCCTGACCTTAAGCTTGCTGTGTCAGAGAAGACTGACTGTAGTGAGTCAGCTATAAGTGCAAAGGATAGCGCAAGGGTTATCGCACTTATCGAGGCATTGCCAAACGGCATCATCAGAATGAGCCGTGAAATAGATAAGCTTGTTGAGACTTCACTTAATCTGGGAGTTTTAAAATCAGACGATGCTGCTGTTACTTTAAGATACGCAGTCAGAAGCTCTGTCGGTGTGGCTAAAAAAAGCCTTAAGAACCAGCTTGTCTGCATAGCAGGCGCTTTTGCGGCAGAGGTTACATTTGAGGGTGATTATCCTGCATGGGAGTACAAGAAGGATTCAAAGCTCCGCGAGGATATGGTACGGATTTTTGAGGAGATGTATGGCAAAAAGCCTACAGTTGAGGCTATTCATGCCGGTGTCGAGTGCGGACTTTTAAGCGGCAAGATTGAAGGACTCGACTGCATATCAATGGGACCGGACATGTATGATATCCATACGACTGAGGAGAGGCTTTCCATATCCTCTGCAAAGAGGTCATATGAGTATATACTAAGAGTGATTGCGTGCAAATAAATAGTTATTCAAGGCTTTTGATAAAGGAAAGAGGTGTCATATGATACCTCTTTTTAAATGCCCTGTGAAAATAGCTCAGATTGTGAAATCCCACAGACAGTGAGACATCTAAAATTGAGGTGTTGCCGCGCTCGAACTGTTCCACGGATTTTTCAAGACGCACATTGTTGATATACTGCACGCAGGTCATGTTCATGTGTTTTTTGAAGAAACGCATGAAATGGTATTCACTGAAATAGCAAAGCCCGGCAAGCTCTGAAACCTGGATGCTTTCGGCATAGTGCACCTCGATGTAATCGAGCACATTTTTAAGCTTATCGGAGGATGTGTTGACACCAAAATCAGCATTTTTTTCACTGTATTGCAGCAATAGAAATATTGCCTGAAGCAGAAATGCCTTTAGAGCCAGCTCATAGCCGAATTCCTGACCGGAGTATAGATTTGCTATGCGCATGAAGCATTTGCAAAGGGATGAATATGCCGGATGCTTCGGTGCAATCAGGTAAGGCATGGCAAACTCATGGTTGATTAGCGGAGTCAGATATCTTGAAGAGCATATATCGGTATTGTTTCCACCTAAAAAATTGATATGGAATACATACGTTTCCGAGTAAAATTCGTCGCAGTCCCTTATTGAAATTGAATGCAGCAGCAGTGGCGGGATAAAGATGATATCGCCTTCCTTTGCTTCATATTCGAGCAAATCAATCTGATAGGTGCATGAGCCCTTTGTAATCAGTGTGAGCTCTGCCTCATCGTGCCAGTGTGTAGTGATGACAGGGTAATCTGCTGCAAGTCTTGTTATATATTTCTGAACGGGGAAAAATACTTCTCCGTGCTTTGCGTTTTCTTTCTGCCCGAGGGCAGGCTGATTATTGTTTTTCATATTGTTGTTTCTCCATAGCTTTTAAAACTATACCCTTTAAAATTATAAGAGCAGTATTGTGTTATAAAATGAAAAAATATTGCAAGAATTTATACTAAACACTTTCTATAATAGCAGTATAATACATCAAGACAAAGTGCTCAAGATGTAAATAAGTGCAAAATTTATGATTAGATAAGAGGTACACATTATGGAGAGAAAATGGTGGCATGACAAGGTGGCATATCAGATTTATCCAAAGAGCTTTCTGGATACAAATGGTGACGGAATAGGAGATTTAAGAGGTATCATTTCAAAGCTGGATTATTTAAAATCGCTTGGAATTGACATCATATGGCTGTCTCCGATATATAAATCGCCATTTGTGGATCAGGGCTATGACATATCTGATTACTATGCGATAGCTGAAGAGTTCGGTACTATGGAGGAGTTTGATGAGCTCCTTGCCGAGGCAAAGAAGCGTGATATGCACATCATCATGGATCTGGTAATAAATCACTGCTCGGATAAGCACGAATGGTTTCAAAAGGCACTTAAGGATCCGGATGGAGAGTATGCTGATTACTTTTATTTCAGAAAAGGTAAAAACGGCAATCCGCCGAGCAATTACCGCTCTTATTTTGGCGGAAGCTGCTGGGAGAAGGTGCCGGGTACGGACAAGTATTATCTGCACTTGTTTGCGAAGGAGCAGCCGGATTTAAACTGGGAGAATGAAAAGCTAAGACAAAAGCTTTATGAGATGATTAACTGGTGGCTTGATAAGGGCTTGTCAGGATTTAGAATAGATGCGATAATCAATATAAAGAAAAATCTCGATTTCCCTGATTTTGAGCCGGATGCAGAGGACGGACTGGCTGCCTGCTACAAGATGGTTGAAAGTGCAGAAGGTGTCGGAGAGCTCTTAGAGGAATTAAAGAACAATACATTTAAGAAGTATGATGCATTTACGGTTGGCGAGGTATTCAATATGAAGCCTGAGGAGCTGCCGGAGTTTATCGGTGAGAATGGGCATTTTTCAACGATATTTGATTTTTGTGCACAGTGCTTAAGTGATGGAGAGCATGGATGGTATGATGCACCGAAAATAGATTTTGACAAATGGAGAAAGTCCATTCTTGGTTCACAGCTTGAGACAGAAAAGTACGGCTTCAAGGCCAATATTATAGAAAATCATGATGAGCCGAGAGGTGCCTCAAGATTTTTACCAAAGCATGCTCAAAATCCTGCCGGAATAAAGATGTTAGGAACTGTCAGCGTACTGCTTCGAGGCATTCCGTTTATATATCAGGGACAGGAAATCGGTATGCAAAATGCAAAATGGAACAGTATAGATGAGTATGACGATATCAGCACAAAGGATCAGTACAAGGCAGCACTTGCAGCAGGCTTATCAAAGGAGCAGGCACTTGCAGCCTGTGGAAGGATGAGCAGGGATAATGCAAGGACACCTATGCAGTGGAGTGATGAGGCAAATGCCGGTTTTACCACAGCAAAGCCATGGCTTAAGGTCAATGAAAACTATAAGGCTATCAATGTTGCGGCGCAGGAAAAGGATCCTTCATCTGTTTTGAACTATTACAGAAGGCTTGTGGCACTCAGAAAGTCAGATGAATTTAAGGAGCTGTTCACCTACGGCAGATGTGTTCCAGCATATGAGGATACAGATGGCATCATGGCTTATTACAGAGAGGATGAAAATAAGCGCGTGCTGGTTGTGGCAAATTTTGGCAGTAAAGAGGCACAAATCAGGATGGATGGCAGTGTGAAAAAGGTGCTTTTGTCCAACACAAATGATGCTGAAAAGAGCACTGTTTCAGTGGGAGCATCCGAGCTTAAGCTTGAAAGCTGTGAGGTCTTGGTGGTGCTTGTAAAATAGCATAATTTGATACAGCATTAAAGAAACCAGGCTGATTTTTTACAAAAAGAGACAGCTAAAAGAGATAACAAAAAGAGATAACTAAAAGGGATAATGAAGAGACAAGGAGGGCATAATGAGCAAAAACAATAATGAAAAATGGTGGAAAAAGGCGGTAGTTTACCAGATTTATCCAAAGAGCTTTCAGGATTCTAATGGAGACGGCTTTGGTGATTTACAGGGTATCATCAAAAGACTTGATTATCTTGAGACGCTTGGAATCAATGCAATATGGCTTTCGCCGGTATTCAAATCACCGCAGGCGGACAACGGTTATGACATTTCGGATTACAGGGATATTGATCCGACGTTTGGCAGTCTCGATGATATGGAGGAGCTCATAAACGAGGCAAAGAAGCACAATATAAGGATCATGATGGATCTTGTCTTAAATCATTCTTCAAACGAGCACAGGTGGTTCAAGGAGGCTAAAAAGAGCAAGGACAATCCATACCATGACTACTATATTTGGAGAGACGGAGATGAAGGCGTGCCGCCAAGTGATATGAAGGCTTGTTTCGGTGGAAGCGCATGGGAATATGTGCCGGAAATCGGACAGTATTATTTCCATCAGTTTTTACCGGAGCAGCCGGATTTAAACTGGGAGAATCCAAAGGTCAGAAGAGCAATCTACGATATGATTCTCTGGTGGATGGACAAGGGAGTCGGCGGCTTCAGACTTGATGTAATCGACCAGATAGCAAAAGAGCCAGACAAGAGAATCACCATAAACGGACCAAGGCTTCAGGAATATTTTAAGGAACTGAGCAGGGAGACCTTCCAGAAGGGCGACCTGATTACCGTGGGTGAGGCATGGGGCGCAGACACAGAGCGCGCAAAGCTTTACAGCAATCCGGATGGCAGCGAGTTTTCTATGGTGTTCCAGTTTGAGCACATAGGGCTTGACCAGAAGGAGGGCGGCGAGAAGTGGGACCTTGCACCGCTTCCGTTTAAAAAGCTCAAAAAGATAATGGCTCACTGGCAGAATGAGCTCTACAACTGTGGCTGGAACAGTCTGTTCTGGGACAATCATGACCTGCCGCGTATCGTGTCAAGATGGGGCAATGACAGGGAGTACAGAGTGGAATCTGCAAAGATGCTTGCTATATTGCTGCACGGCATGCAGGGTACACCATACATCTATCAGGGCGAGGAGCTGGGCATGACAAATGTACAGTATGATATCGAGGATTATAAGGACTGTGAAATCATAAACATGTACCATGAGCGCCTTGAAAAAGGATACTCAAAGGATGAAATCATGAAGTCCATTTACGCAAAGGGCCGTGACAATGCAAGGACACCTATGCAGTGGGATGACTCGGCAAATGCCGGCTTCACCACAGGAACACCTTGGATAAAGGTAAATGACAATTACGACAAAATAAATGCCAAATCACAGGTGGATGACCCTGATTCAATCTTTAGCTGCTACAAGAAGCTTGTTCAGCTGAGAAAGGATTATCCGGTATTTGTTGATGGTAAATTCACACTTTTACTTGAGGATGATGAGAATATTTTTGCATACAGCAGAAAGAATGAAGAAAAAACCATGATTGTTGTGTGCAATTTCTTTGACAAGGAGATACCAATGCCGCTTGCAAAGGATTGTGAGGGCATGGAGGTGCTGATTTCAAATTATAAGGATACCTCTGATATGTCAGTGCTCAGACCTTATGAGGCCAGGATGTATATACGATAGATAAAATTGATACCGCTTGTTTTTATAAAGGTGTTTTATAAAAGCAGGCGGTATTATTGTATTTTTTAAGGATAATGTATATAATAAGTTACCGAAAAAATTCAATGGACGATGAAAGGAACCAATTCCATGTTTGATATAATAATAATAGGCAGTGGTCCGGCAGGGCTGTCTGCAGCAATATATGCAAAGAGAGCCAATCTGAATGTGGCAGTAGCAGAAAAAGAATACGAGGGGACAGGCCAGATAGCCGAGAGCGGAAATGTGAACAACTATCTGGGGCTTCCAAACATAAACGGATACGACCTGGGAGAAAAATTCAGGGAGCATGCAGTGTCTCTTGATGTAGAATTTATCGAAAAAGAAGCAGTGCAGATAGAAGCAGTGCAAAATGGTGAGAAAGAAGAATCAGCGATATACAGAGTGAAATTCGATGATGACACGATAGCAGAGGCAAGAGCGCTCATCTATACCGCAGGAGCATATCCGAGAAAGGCAGGAGTGCCTGGAGAGGATGAGTATACCGGAAGGGGAGTATCTTACTGCGCAATCTGTGACGGAGCATTCTATAAAGGAAAGACAGCCGCAGTGCTGGGCGGCGGAGATACCGCTTTGGATGATGCATTATATCTGTCCGATATATGTGAGAAGGTCTATCTGGTTCACAGAAGAGACAGCTTCCGCGGTGCACAGAGCACAGTTGAGCTCTTAAAGCAGAAAGAAAATGTAGAGCTTGTCCTAAACGAAGCAGTGACAGAAATATATGGAGAAAAAAAGCCGACAGGCATAAAGCTTAAAAGTGGCAGGACACTGGCTGTAGACGGAGTATTCGTGGCATATGGTTCAGTACCGCAGTCAGAGCTTATAAAGAATCTGGTGCAGCTTGATGAGAGAGGATATGTAGTGGCAGGTGAGGACGGCATCACATATGCTGCAACAAAAAATGGTGACCATGATAGAAGCGTTCAGCCGGGACTGTATGTGGCGGGAGATGTCCGTACCAAGACACTGCGTCAGGTGGTAACTGCAGTATCTGACGGAGCAAATGCCGCAACGACAGCCGCAGAGTATTTAAGGGACATTAATGGCTATAAACAAAATATATAACCACGCACAAATAATTTGTATAACTGATAGCATTGACTTTCAACACACACGTTTGTATAATAATCTCATCAATTCCTAGTAACACAATAGACTATGTAAGAATTAACGAGAAGAAGAAAACAATGAGATTTAATACAAGCTTACTTCATGCCGGCGTGACAAAAGAGACAAATGGCTCTACACTGCCACCGGTATATCAGACAAGCGCCTTCGAGCAGGAGAGCGCGGCTGATCTGGAAAAAATATTTGAAAACAAAGCTCCGGGCTACTGTTACACAAGAGTTGCCAATCCTACGATTACAGCTTTTGAGAACAGAATAACAAAGCTCGAGGGAGGAATAGCATCGGTGGCATGCGCATCAGGCATGGCGGCACTGATGAATACCTTCTTAAATATACTAAGCAGTGGAGATGAGCTCATCTCAAGCGCCAGCCTCTACGGTGGCACAATAGATTTGTTCCATGATCTTGAGGCCTTCGGCATCACAACCAGATATGTCGAGAACAACAACTGGCAGCAGATAGAGGACAGTATCAATGAGCATACCAGACTGATTTTTGCAGAGACTATCGGTAATCCCTGTCTGGATGTCACAGATATTGAGAAGCTTGCAGAGATAGCACACGCACATGATATACCGCTTGTAGTTGACAATACCACATCGACAGCTTACCTGATACAGGTTTTAAAGCATGGAGCTGATATCGTGGTCAATTCATCTTCCAAATATATCAATGGAAGCAGCAATGCAATCAGTGGTATTCTGACAGACTCAGGTAAGTTCAAATGGGACAAGAACAGATATCCGGGGTTTGCAGATTATGTGAAGTGTGGACCTATGGCATTTGTCGCAAAGCTGAGAAACAGTCTTTTCAGAAATATGGGTGCCTGTTTAGCTCCGGTGAATGCATACTTAAATATTATAGGACTTGAGACACTCGGTCTTAGAATGGAAAGAGAATGCTCTAATGCACTCGAGCTTGCGTCGTGGATAGAAAACAATTATCCTGACATAAAGGTTAATTATCCGGGGCTTGAGAGCAGTAAATGGCATGAAATAGCAAAAAAACAGCTCACAAACGGCTATGGAGCAATCCTTACAATCAGGGTGGGCAGCAAGGAAAAGGCATTTAAATTTATAGACAGTCTGACGATTCCATACACACTCAGCAATATCGGAGATACAAAGACACTTGTCATTCATCCGGGCTCCACAATCAGTCTTCACAGCACAGATAAGCAGAAGGAGGATGCAGGAGTATTTGAGGATCTTATAAGAGTCAGTGTGGGTATCGAGGATATAGATGACCTGAAGGAGGATTTTGCACAGGCTTTTGAAAATATAGCTGATTAAGCCATCATAATAAGGTATCAATGTGTATGCAAATGAGAGCGTGCATATGCATTTACATATAAAACAAAACATTAACATATTTACACAGTAAGGAGATTAAAAATGGCGGAGAAAGTTGATTACGCGGCCCTAAAAAAGGGCGGTTTCATGAGACAGAAGCAAAAGGGCTGTTTCTCGCTTAGAATTGCGGTTGTAGGAGGAAATCTTACAGCAGAAAATATCAAAACAGTAGCAGAGGTTGCTGAGAAATACGGACACGGATATGTTCATATGACATCGCGTCAGGGTATTGAGATTCCTTTTATCAAGGTTGAGGATATCAATGTGGTAAAAGAGGAACTGGCAAAGGGCGGTGTAGGAACAGGTGTCTGCGGACCGAGAGTACGTACTGTCACAGCGTGTCAGGGCTCAGAAATCTGTCCTAGCGGATGTATCGATACATACACTCTGGCTAAGGAACTTGATGAAAGATACTTCGGAAGAGAGCTTCCTCACAAGTTCAAGTTTGGTGTTACAGGCTGTCAGAACAACTGCTTAAAGGCCGAGGAAAACGATGTCGGAATCAAGGGCGGCATGACAGTAGAGTGCAGCCATGACGATTGTATCCAGTGTGGTGTATGTGTGAAGGCATGCCGCGAGGGTGCACTTTCGATGGAGGATGGCAGGATTGTCATCGACAGAGACAAATGTAACAACTGTGCGCGCTGCGTAAAGAGCTGTCCGACAGATGCATGGAAGGGAACTCCGGGATATATCGTATCGTTTGGAGGACTTTTCGGAAACCACATCTATAAAGGAGAGCAGCTTGTTCCGATTATCCGCGACAAGGAAACTCTTTTCAGGGTGACAGATGCAGCAATTAGTTTCTTCGAGAAGCATGCAAACGGTGGTGAGCGTTTCAGACTTACTCTTCAGAGAGTGGGCGAGGAAGAGTTCAAAAAAGAGATTCAGGCAGCATACGAGGGTAAATAATCCCCATGTATAGCAGGAAATATCCGGCATGCATAAACAACAACGGTTACGGCAAAAATATAATAAATATGAGTATAGGAAGGGAGATGCAAAATGGCAGATATAGCATTCGACGATCAGGTAGATATAACTGACAAGGTTTGCCCTCTTACATTTGTAAAGGCAAAGGTAGCAATAGAGGAATTAGATGACGGTGAGGTGCTTGCAATCCGTATGAATGATGGAGAGCCGGTACAGAATGTTCCAAGAAGCATGAAGGAAGAGGGACACAAGATACTTAAGCTCGAGGACAACGAGGATGGAACATACACTCTTTACGTCAGAAAGGTTGAGGACTAATCATGGCAGCAAGAATTTCAAAGGCGGATTTCGATGAAAAAGTATTAAAAAGCAAGCTTCCGGTAATTGTTGATTTTTACTCGGATTCATGTGTGGCCTGCAAGAAGCTGGCACCGGTTCTCGGAGATATCGAGGATGATTATGAGGATAAGCTTCACGTATACAAGGTCAACACAAACTTTGACGGAGAGCTCGCTGATGAGTATGAGGTGACTGCGAATCCGACACTGCTTTTCGTAAAAGACGCAGAGGTCTTAGACAGAAAGGTTGGCGCACAAAAGCCTGCCGATTTGAAAGCATGGGTTGAAGAATTATTATAGTCTTTAGATTATTATATAAAGCAGTCTGATACAGGATAATAACACTTACAGATACCACAATCTGTGACACAGGAGGAAATAAAATGATTATCACAGTAGCAGGAGAGAAGAAAGAATATAAGGATGGACTTACATTACCGGAGCTTATCGAGCTTGAGAATGTAGATATGCCGGAGTATGTAACAGTTTCAATAAATGAGGAATTTGTTGCCACAGAGGATAAGCCAAAGACAGTGCTTAAGGATGGCGACAATGTAGAGTTCCTTTACTTCATGGGAGGTGGATGCTAATGGCAATGACTGATGAGCAGATCGAGCGCTATTCACGCCACATTATCCTTAATGAGGTGGGCGTTAAAGGTCAGAAGAAATTATTAAAGGGCAAGGTGCTTATTATCGGTGCCGGCGGACTTGGAGCTCCGGCAGCCATGTATCTTGCAGCAGCAGGAGTTGGCACAATCGGTATTGTGGATGCGGATGAGGTAGATTTATCCAACCTGCAGAGACAGATTATCCACGGAACAGCCGATGTGGGAAAAGCCAAGGTAAAGTCAGCAAAAGAGACAATGAACGCCATGAACCCGGACGTTCAGGTCAATACATACCGTATGTTTGTAGATGCGTCAAACATCAGAGAGCTTATCAGGGATTATGATTTCATCATCGATGGAACTGACAATTTCCCGGCAAAGTTCTTAATCAACGATGCATGTGTGCTTGAGAAAAAGCCGTTTTCACATGCAGGAATCATCCGTTTCAAGGGTCAGCTCATGACATATGTGCCGGGAGAGGGACCTTGCTACAGATGTGTATTCAAGAATCCGCCACCAAAAGATGCAGTGCCTACATGTAAGCAGGCAGGCGTTATCGGAGCTATGGGCGGAGTAATCGGTTCGCTTCAGGCTATGGAGGCTATCAAGTATTTAATCGGTGTTGGAGAGCTGCTTACAGGATATCTGCTTACATATGATGCACTCACCATGGAGTTCCACAAGATTAAGCTTCCAAAGGATACACACAACTGTGCAGTCTGTGGCGACCATCCGACCATTCTCGAGCCAATCGACTACGAGCAGGAGGTCTGCGAGGAGACAGCGGGCAGATTTGATGCACCTCGTACACAGGAATAAAAGACAGTAAGGAAAGGAACGATATGAGTATCATAAGAATGAAATATCCGTTTCTGGATGAAATAGCAAAATATGCTAAAGAGCATCTGCCGGAGGAGGCGTGTGGTCTGATAGCAGGCAGTGAGGACGAAAACGGTCGTCTCATCACAAAGGTATATTACCTGACGAATACAGACCATGCCGAGGACCATTTCACAATGGATCCAAAGGAGCAGCTGGCAGCCATAAAGGACATGAGAGCAAACGGCCTTAAGCCGCTTGGCAACTGGCATTCACATCCGTCTAGCCCTTCAAGGCCATCGGATGAGGATATAAAGCTTGCATACGATCCAAATGCGAGCTACATGATAATGTCGCTTATGGCAGAAAATCCTGTAATCAACTCGTTTCATATCGAGGGTGGACAGGTCACGAAAGAGGATTTACGAATATATTCTGATGAATATTACTTCTAAATCATATGTTAATGTTTTGAGTCGCAGCGAAAGCTGCAAAGAAAAGTCAGCTTCATCGAAGATGGCTTTTCTTTTTTAGAGAAAGATGTTATTATAGCATGTATATTTAATAAAACGAAAGAGCGTTCGAAAATGAAATTAAAAACGAAGGAACTTACAACATGTGCACTTTTTGCGGCACTTATAGCAGTTGGAGCATTTATCAAGATTGATATTCCGCTTCCTATGTACACCATGCATTTTACATTACAGTGGTTCTTTGTGCTGATGGCGGGATTTCTGCTGGGGGCAAAGCTGGCATCGCTTAGCGTGATAGTGTATCTGTGCATCGGACTGGTGGGAGTGCCTGTATTTGCGGCAGGCGGTGGTCCTACATACATTTTAAGACCGGGCTTTGGGTTCCTCTTAGGCTTTGTGCTTGCCGCATTTTTAATCGGAGCGATTACAGAAAAGCTTAAAAAGACCAATGCGTTTACACTCATTCTTCCGGCAACGGTCGGACTGGTGGCATATTATACAGTTGGAGCAATATACTTTTACTGCATGAAGAATTTCTATGTGGCAACACCTGTCAGCTGGGGCATCGTAATAGTAGATTACTGTCTGATAACGGTTGCACCGGACTTTATATTATGCGTATCGGCAGCAGTGTTTTCTGCCAAGCTTCGTCCTGTTTTTGCAGGAATGCTCAATGGATACAGTGTGAAGCATAAGGCAAAAAATAAAGCATAAAGCGTATAATAAAGTATAAAATAAGGCATGAAATATATATGAAATAAAGTATGGATATGGTATTACAGGGAGATAAAAATGGCGTATTTTCCGATGTTTGTGGATATGACGGAAAGAGAGTGTCTGATCGTCGGCGGTGGAAATGTGGCATACCGCAAGGTGATTGTAATGCTGGATTTTGGCGCGAAGGTCACGGTTGTGGCAGAGAATATATGTGATGAGCTGAGAAAGCTTACAATTGATGATATAGCAAGCGAGGATAAAACGGGCTCATATACGGCAAATATAGAAAACAATAAGACGGATTCAGATGCAGCTGACAGAATTACGATTATAAAAAGAAAGTTTAATCAAAAAGACTGTGACGGCATGGAAATGGTTATCGCTGCCACTGATGACAATGCTTTAAATCATGAGATTGCAGAGTATTGCAAAGCTAATGGCATCATGGTAAATGCGGTCGATCAGAAGGCTGATTGCAGCTTTATTTTTCCGTCATACATAAAGGAAAAGAATCTTGTTGCGGCATTTTCGAGCGGAGGAAACAGCCCTGTGCTGACTCAGTATCTGAAAGACAAAGAGCAGGAGAGTCTTACTCCGTTTCTTGGTGAGCTGAACGAATACATGGGACAGATCCGCGAAAGAGTAATAGCGCAATATGACACTCAAGCCGAGAGAAAGCGTGTGTTTAAAGAAATATTGTGTGCAGCTATTGATAATGGAAGGATTCCGGAAATATAGTTTAAAGTATGGTATTACAGATTTTAAGTTGTTGTTCATTTATAAATGATAAATGGAAAATGGCATGATCCGTAGGAGAGTAAAATGAGGTATTTAATAGGAACGAGAGGCTCAAAGCTTGCTCTTGTTCAGACTGATTACGTGATAGATAAGTTAAAAAGAGCATATCCGGATGATGATTTTAAGGCTGTTATCATAAAGACAACAGGCGATTTAGAGCAGAAAAAGGCACTCGATAAGATTGGCTCAAAGGGTATCTTCGTAAAGGAGATAGAGGACGAGCTTTTATCGGGAAAGATTCATATGGCAGTCCATTCCATGAAGGATATGCCTGATGAACCGGCAGCAGGGCTTACATTTGCAAAGGCATGGAAGCGTGAAGATCCAAGGGATGTTTTGGTGCTAAAAAATGCCGCTTCACTGGATGAACTTCCTCATGGTGCCGTGATAGGAACCGGAAGCAAGCGCAGAAAGTATCAGCTTTTAAAGCTGCGTCCTGACCTTAAGGTGGTTGGCATACGCGGAAATATCGATACGAGGCTTCGTAAGCTATATGATGGTGAAATTATATATGAAGAGGTTGCCGATAATACTGTAAATAACAATGAGATAGCTAACGAAAAACAGAATAAGTATAACGAATACAGGCTGGATGGAATCGTACTTGCAGCGGCGGGAATAAAGCGTATCGGAAGAGATTCTGAGATCACACAGTACTTTTCGGAGGATGATATGATTCCGGCTCCGGCACAGGGCACACTGGCGATTGAGCTACGTGCTGACAATGCTAAGCTGATGGCAAAGCTTGATGCTTTGTCAGATGAGAAAACCAATCTGTGCGCAGGCATTGAGAGAGAATTTTTAAAGCAAATCGGTGGAAACTGTCATCTGCCTGTGGCTGCATACTGTGATATTGTAAGTGAAAAAGACCGCGGTAATGACAGCAACAAAAATAACAGGCTAAAGCTTCTTGCGATGTTTGGCTCAGAGGATGGAAAACAGCTTGCAAGGACAGAGCAGGTATGGGATATGACATCAGACAGAAACAATATTGTGGAGTGTGCGGTGCACGATATTCGGTATAAATTGGAAAGTAATTAGGAAAATCATGAGAGAAAACACAGGAAAAGTAGTATTAGTTGGAGCAGGACCGGGAGATACGGGCCTGCTCACTTTAAAAGGAGAAAAATATATAAAACAGGCGGATTGTCTGGTGTATGACAGGCTGTCATCACCAGAGTTTCTTTCAATGGCAAAGGCAGGCTGTGAGCTTATTTATGTGGGCAAGGAAAATCACAAGCATGTCATGAAGCAGGATGCCATAAACGAGCTTTTGTACGAGAAATCAAAATATCATGAGCTTGTAGTCCGTTTAAAGGGCGGAGATCCGTATGTATTTGGAAGAGGCGGAGAGGAAGCTCTCTATTTGGTAGATAGAAATGTGGAGGTAGAAGTGGTACCGGGTGTCAGTTCATCGGTTGCAGCGCTTGCGGCAGCAGGAATACCTATCACACACAGAGGCATAGCAAAAGGCTTTCAGGTCATCACTGCGCACAGCAGAAAGGATGAGGAGGCAGATATAGACTATTCCCTTCTTACAGATGAGACAATCACCTGCGTATTTTTGATGGGACTTGCGCATGTAAAAAGCATTGCAGCAGGGCTTATGAAAGCAGGACGAAGAGCGGATACTCCGGCAGCAGTGATATCGAACGGCACACTTGCCGCGCAGCGCAAATGTATAGGAACGCTTGCGGATATCGGAGAAAAAATCGAGGAAGCAAAGCTGACATCACCGGCTATAATCGTTGTGGGAGATGTGGTTTCACTGAATGACAGGCTTGATTTCTTTGAAAAAAGACCGCTGTTTGGAAGAAAAATCACAGTACCGTATATCAAAACAAACGAATTGATAGCAAAATTACAGCAGCTTGGAGCAGATGTCACACCGGTTAAGACAGGCATAATAAACCCGATAATAATTCCTGAATTTGCCGATAAGGTAAGATCAGCTGACTGGATAGTTTTTACAAGCAAAAATGGTGTAAGATCATTTTTCTATAATCTGGATCTGGCAGGGGCAGACATCAGGCTTATAGCAAATGCAAGGTTTGCGGTGGTGGGAAAAGCTACAGAAAAAGAGCTTGCAAAGCATCACATAAATGCAGATATTATTCCGGCAGAACAGACCGGAAAAGAACTTGCAGGAGAATTGAGTTCATATATGGGCGATAATGATGAAATCAAAGTCTGCATTTTCTCGGCAAAGGAGGCTTCACCTGACCTTGAGGCAGGGCTTAAAGAAATATGTCAATTAGAAAAAATTGATGCATATGTAAATGAGCAGGCATATGAGGGTATTCCTGAAAGCATTGGAAACATGGTAAGTGAAGCTGTTTTTACAAGCGCATCAAATGTGGAAAGATTTTTTCATATGCTGCCGGAGAATGCATACGTGGAAACAGCATACTCGATAGGTGAAAAAACAACAGCAGCATTAGAGCAGCACAATGTCAGAGAGATACTGCAAGCTGATGACAGCAGCTATGAAGCACTGGTAGATAAAATATCTTATAAAGATGCTTTTAAAGATTAAGAATTTATGGTGACAAAAGTTATATAAAGTTATATAATAAATGCAAAGTTATATAAGGTTATATAAACTTATATACGAAACAAAAAGTTATATAAAGTTATATAAGGGGAAAACAAAATGCAAAATCCATTTACATTATCATTCGGGAAAAAACCACTGCAATATATATCAAGAATCTCACAGACCAATCAGATAGTAGAGACATTTAGGTCAGAAAATCCTGCAAACCAGCTTTTTATGATAACCGGGGTAAGGGGATCGGGCAAAACGGTTATGATGACCAATATAGTATCGGAGATAAAGAAGGATGAGGAATGGCTGACAGTTGAGCTTAACCCTACGAGAGATATGCTTCAGAGCCTTGCAGCTAAGATTTACAGTATGCCTCAGATGAATAAAATATTTGTCAATGCAAAACTGGATTTTTCAGCGTTTGGACTGGGCGTTTCCATAGAAAATGCAGCACCGGTTACGGATATAGAAAATGTGCTGGAATTGATGCTTGAAAATATAAAGAAACATAATAAGCGGTTACTCATTTCAGTTGATGAGGTTACGAACTGTGAATTTGTAAAAGTATTTGTCAGTTCATTTCAGATATTTCTGAGACAGGATTATCCTATTTTTCTGCTTATGACGGGGTTGTTTGAAAATATATATGATCTGCAGAATGACAAGGCACTTACATTTTTGTACAGAGCGCCTAAGATAATGCTTGAGCCACTTAGCTTTACAGCAGTCAGGAAACACTATATGGATATTTTTGAACTGGATCAAAGCGAGGCAGACAAAATGGCAGCTCTTACAAAGGGATATCCTTTTGCATTCCAGGTATTGGGATATCTTTACTGGGAAAACAGGGATGATCACACGATAGAAGATATTTTACCGGAATATGATCAGTGCCTTGATGAGTATGTGTACAGTAAAATCTGGTCGGAGCTGTCAGAGCTTGATAAAAAAATATTGTTGGAAATATCAGTAAGTGGTGAAGAAAAGGTAAAAGAAATCAGAGAAAAACTGGATATGAATTCAGGATTATTCTCGGTATATAGAGACCGGCTCAAAAGAAAGGGGGTTATAGATACCTCTGAGTACGGTAAAATTACTCTCACACTTCCACGATTTGAAGAATTTGTCAAAACGCGCCAAATGTAATATACTATATCTAACTGAAACATTAACATAATAAAGGAGAAGCACAATGAAAGAATACAGTATAGGTACAAAGTGTGTACAGGCAGGCTATGCAGCCGGAAACGGAGAGCCGAGACAGATTCCGATTATTCAGTCAACTACATTCAAATATGACACAAGCGAGGACATGGGAAAGCTTTTTGACCTTGAGGCAGAGGGCTATTTCTACAGCAGACTGCAGAATCCAACCTGTGACACGGTAGCAAGAAAAATCGCAGCTATGGAGGGTGGCACTGCTGCCATGCTCACATCATCAGGACAGGCAGCCAATTTCTATGCCATGTTCAACATATGTGAGTGCGGAGACCATATCGTGGCATCATCATCCATCTATGGAGGCACCTTCAACCTCATCGCGGTAACTATGGCAAAGATGGGTATTACAGCTACATTCGTATCTCCTGATGCTACAGAGGAGGAGCTGAATGCAGCATTCAGACCAAACACAAAGCTTATGTTTGGTGAGACTATTGCCAATCCTGCGCTTACGGTGCTTGATATAGAGCTTTTTGCAAAGGTGGCACACGAGCACGGAGTACCGCTTATAGTGGACAATACCTTCCCGACACCTGTAAACTGCAGACCAATTGAGTGGGGCGCAGATATTGTCACACACTCTACCACAAAGTACATGGACGGACACGGAGCCACACTCGGCGGAGCAATCGTAGACAGCGGCAAATTCGACTGGATGGCACATGCAGATAAATATCCGGGACTGTGCACACCTGACGACAGCTATCATGGCATCACATATGCAGAGAAATTCGGCAAGGAAGGTGCGTTCATTACCAAATGTACAGCACAGCTTATGCGCGATTTTGGTTCTATGCAGTCACCACAGAATGCATTTATGCTGAATCTTGGCCTTGAGTCACTTCATGTGCGTATGCCAAAGCATGTGGAAAATGGACAGGCAGTGGCTGAATTTTTGGAAAATCATCCAAAGGTTGCCTATGTAAACTACTCAGGGCTTCCTTCAAACAAATACTATGAGAGAGCACAGAAGTATCTTCCAAACGGAGGCTGCGGAGTCGTATCATTTGGCTTAAAGGGCGGCAGAGAGGCAGCGTCTGCATTTATGAAGGCATTAAGGCTTGGTGCAATCGAGACACATGTGGCAGATGCGAGAACCTGCTGCTTAAATCCGGCAACAAGCACGCATCGTCAGATGAATGATGAGCAGCTTAAGGAAGCAGGAGTGCCGGCAGAGCTTATCAGAATAAGCTTAGGTCTTGAGGACAAGGTGGATTTGATTGCAGATATCTCAAACGCACTCGACGCTATAAAATAAAATATATATTCATAAAATACACAAAAAGAACAAAATTAGTAAAAACAAAACTTTACGAAATGACTTACTAATGATATAGTAGTGATAGGTATGAAAGAGTTTTAATAATTATTTTATTTTTGTGGGAATTATTATGAGTAATAGATTTGATGATGAAAACAATATAGAGATGGATATAAAGACCGCATTCGCATCCTGGGGAAAGTATGTTTTTAAGTGCTTTCCGCAGGAATGCCGTTTGAGGTCTTTTTTATCAGAGGATTCATTAGATGACTCAGAAGAGAAAAATGTGGATATTATAAACAATCCGTTTATAGACAGCATGGTTGACAGGAATAATCTGCTGAAGGCTGTTAAACAGATTGCAGAGGGAGAAAAATTTGCTACTGTAGTACTGCATGCCAAGGAAGGAACAGATACCTACAGGATATCATTCAAGTCGATTTGCTTTGATGATGATGGCAGAACAGTTGAGGCAATAGGGCTTGCTGAGCAGCTTGATGAGCGTCTTAACGAGAGTGAGATGGTGAATGCTTTAGGAAGCAACTTCAACAGTATCTACTATGTAGATGTAGACAACAATAAGATGTATCCGTACAGGATGAATCCTTCTGTCCGTGCTATGTTTGGAGAAGTGCTTGAGTCAAAACCGGGCTATAATGAGATGATGGAACAGTATGTAAATGCTATCGTCTTAGAGGAGGATAAGCTTCACATGCTTTTAGAGACATCAATTAATAATCTGCGCAGGCAGTTTTTGATAAAGGATACCTATCAGCATGATTACCGCATCGTGAGGGATGGACAGGTACAGTATTGCAGAGCAAAGTTTGTCAATGTGTCTGGCGTGGGAGAGCTGCACAAGATGATAGCGGGCTTTTCGGATATAAGCCCGGAGAAGCAAAGAGAGCTTGAGCGTATAGCGTATGTGGATGCAGTGACCGGAGGCAACAATTACGAGAGTTTTAAAAAGAAGCTGCGTGACAGAAACGTATCAGGATATCTGATTTCCATGGATATTCACTCCTTCAAGATAGTGAACTCCATCTGTGGTGTGGCAAAGGGCGATGAGGCGCTTAGATGGATTTCTGAAAATATACGCGGTGTTGTAGGATATAATGACATATCAGGTCATATAAATGCAGACAGATTTGTTATTTTCTTTGCGGATGACAAGATAAATAAGGTTATCAGAAAGATAGAGACCATCAATTTACAGCTTATTAAGGTTTCAGAATCCTTAAAGATTCCAAAGATTCAGCCATACTTTGGTGTGACAAAATGGGAGCCGGGCAAAAAGGTTGAGGAAGCATACGGCGAGGCCAACTTTGCCAAGAATCGGATCAAGGAGCGGAAGGACGTGCTCTATCAGATATACAGTCAGGCCGATACAGAAAGGATTGTCGAAGAAAAGCAGATGGAGGATAACTTCTACAGGGATTTAAATGACAATCATTTTGAGATATGGTATCAGCCCAAGTATGCTCCAAAGACCAACAAGCTGGTCGGTGCAGAGGGACTTGTCAGGTGGAGAAGAGAAAATAATGAGATTATTCCGCCATCCAAATTTATACCGCTTTTTGAAAGAAACGGCATGATTAAGGCGCTTGATGAGTATGTATTCCGCGAGGTGTGTACACATCAGAGAAGATGGCTTGATGAAGGGAAAAAAATAGTTCCTATCTCAATCAACCTGTCCAGAGCGAGCCTGTACTTTGAGTCTGTGGTCAAAAGATATCATGATATAGCAAGAAGAATCGGCATATACACACATCTTGTGCCTATAGAGATTACAGAGAGTGCAGCGGTCGATAATGATGAAATCAAGAGTATTGCGGATAAATTCCATGGCAATGGATTTCCGCTTTTGGTGGATGATTTTGGCTCAGGCTATTCATCACTTGTTACCCTCAATATGAAGTGCTTTGATACACTCAAAATCGACAAGAGCCTGATTGACTATATAGGAGATTCAAATGGTGAGAGGCTGCTTGTGCACACGATAGCACTGGCCAAGGAGCTGGGAATCTGCGTGACCGCCGAGGGTGTTGAGAGTCAGGAGCAGGTAGAGTTTTTGAAGAATATAGACTGCGACAGTATACAGGGCTTTTATTATTCAAAGCCACTGCCGTTAACAGAGTATGAGATGCTTTTGGATTG
>ULZB01030833.1_pt1 | contig 31133 bp, 37 predicted proteins | sample 1962691 | NCBI WGS metagenome assembly ULZB01 (sample SAMEA4835878, study PRJEB28245) | human gut metagenome | biome: gut microbiome; material: fecal sample | place: Denmark | collected 2008 | reverse complement strand
TTATTTCAAAGTGCGTCACTTAATTTTACCATTTATAAAGTAAGACTTGTAATTAAAATATTTTAGCTATAATCAAAGAAAAGAGCATATGTCAAAAAAATAATAAAATTGTTTAAACTTTTATTATCTTATGATAAAATAATGAAATCGAGAATTGGATTATTTGCTGAAGAATATGATAAAAGTATTTAGAATAAAAAATAAAGTTTTATACAAGGAGAAATTATGAAATTAACAATAATACGTCATGCGGAAAGTGTTTATAATGAAAAAGGTCTATTTCAAGGTCAAGTGGATTGTGAATTAAGTAAAAGAGGTATAGAGCAAACTAAACAAAAATCAAAAGGATTTCCTACCGATTTTGACATTTGCTTTTGTTCTACTTTAAAAAGAACAAAACAAACTGCTGAAATATTAGTTCCATATTTAAATATAATTTATGATAAACGACTAATAGAAAGAGGAATGGGAGAATGGGAAAATACGCCTGTAAATGACGAAAAACGATTTTTATTAAATAACAATGAAGTTCCATCAAGTATAGAAACTCTTAAAGAATTAGATAAACGTGTTTTAGAGTTTTTAGATATGGTAAGGAAACAATACAATAAACAAAATATTCTTGTTATTACTCATGGTGGAATAATTCATTCAATACATAGAGTATTAGGATTAAAAACAAAAGATATAAGTAATTTAGAGATGATAACAATTGAAATTTAATTAAATTAAAACAAATATATACTAGTTATGTTGTATTATAATATTGTAGAAATATATAATTAATTATGATAAACTAGAATTAATCTTTAAAAAAAGGAGAGATATATTATGAAAGAAAAATATTTTAAAGATTTAGGATTAGATGATGATAATGGAAAAATGAAGAAATTAGAAAATGAGTATAATTTAGATGAATTGTTTAATGATAAAAAGGAAAGTGTAGAAAATAAAAAAGATGATTCTAAAGAAAATTAATATAGAGTAGTAGGTGATAGAATGAAAGTTCCAGTAGAAAAAAATAAAGAATATATAGTAGACATTATTGACCAAGGATTTGAAGGAGAAGGAATCGCCAAAATAGATAATTTTACTATTTTTATAGAAGGAGCTATAAAAGGTGAAAAGTGTAAAATTTTGATTGTAAAGGTAAATACTTCACATGCATTTGGAAAATTAATAGAAATATTAGACAAGTCAAAATATAGAGTAGAGACAGACTGTGGTACATATAAAAGATGTGGTGGTTGCAATTTAAGACATATTGATTATGAAGAAACTTTAAATATAAAACAAAATACAATCCAAAACTTAGTAAGCAAAACATTAAATAATAAAATAAATGTTAATATGACAATTGGAATGGGAAATCCATATAATTACAGAAATAAAGCACAATATCCAGTAGGATTAGATAAAAATAATGAGACTGTTATGGGAGTGTATGCAAAAAGAACTCATGAAATCATTCCTATGAGAAATTGTATGATACAAAATCCATTATCAGAGCAAATAGCGAATTTCGTTTTTCATTTCTTTATACAAAATAATATTCCTATATATAATGAGAAAAATGGAAAAGGTTTGCTTAGACATATAGTAATAAAAGTAGGAATTAGAACACATGAAATTATGTGTATTTTAGTGCTTAATGGAAAAGAGTTAAAAAAGGAAAAGGAATTAGTAAAATTACTTATTAAAGAATTTCCAGAAGTAAAAACAGTTGTAAAAAATATTAATGTAAAAAATACAAATGTTATTTTAGGAAATGAAAATGAAGTGATATATGGAGATGGATATATTTATGATAAATTAGGTGATTATACATTTAAGATTTCTCCAATGTCTTTTTACCAAATTAATCCTGTTCAGACAGAAGTATTGTATAATACAGCTATTGAAATGGCAAATCTTTCTAAGACGGAGACTTTATTTGATTTATACTGTGGAATTGGTACAATTGGAATATTTGCTTCTCCATATGTTAAAAAAGTTTATGGTATAGAAATTGTTAAGCAAGCAATAGAAGATGCAAAAGAAAATGCAAGTATAAATGATATTAGAAATATAGAATTTTTTGCAGGAGATGTAGAAAAGATTTTTGAAGATGTTTTAAAGAAAAATAGTGATAAACCAGATGTTATTTTTGTAGATCCTCCAAGAAAGGGATTAGATAGACATACAATAGAAAATATTTTAAATGTAAAACCTAAAAAAGTTATTTATATTAGTTGCAATCCAGCAAGTTTAGTTAGAGATTTAAAATTGTTGGAGGAAAAGTATGATGTAAGAGAGATTCAGCCTGTTGATATGTTTCCGTTTACGAGCCACGTGGAATGTTGCTCGGTGCTATATCTAAAAGATTCGATACAATAGTTGAATTTACTGCTTTTGAGGATTTTATTAGTTTTGAGAGAAAAGGCAAAAATAAGGTTAAAAGAATAGAAAATAATAAAATTAGGGTAACGATAGAAGTTGATATGGTGTGCGGAGTAGTATAAATTCATGTTGACAATGTCAACAATTTGTCAACGAAAAAAATATAAATGTTTGGAGATAAAACTTAATTGGAAGTGTTTGGAAAAGCACTTTCTTTTTTTAGTTTTTTATGATAATATGGGTAAAACAAGAATATATGTGGAGGAGAAATGAAGGATACATTAAAATATTTTGAGGAAATAATGAAAATTCCAAGAGAATCAGGAAAAGAAGAAAAAATTGCTGAATATCTCGTTAACTATGCTAAAGAGAATAATATAGAATATAGTTTAGGAAAATATAATACAGTATTTTTAAAAAAAAATAACAATTCGAATAAAACTATAATATTACAAGCACATTCAGATATGGTATGTGTATCAAATGATGAATATAATTTTGAAAATAAAGGGATACCTTTTTACAAAGATGGAGATTATTATAAAGCTAAAAATACATCATTAGGTGCAGATGATGGTATTGGAATAGCAATTATTCTTGCTATTTTACAAGAAAATGAAAATATGCCTAATATTGAAGTAATGATAACAACTCAAGAAGAAACAACAATGTTAGGTGCTAGTAATTTTGATTATAGCTTACTTAGTGGGAAAACTTTAATTAGTTTAGATGGTATAAGGGAAGCCGATATAGAATCTTCTAGTGCAGGAATGTGTTCGATTACTATAAGTAAAGAAATATTGAATGAAGAAAGTAATGATATTAAATACAAATTTGACATATCAGGATTGATGGGAGGACATTCTGGAGATGACATACATAAAGATAGATGTAATGCAGTTAAATTAGGGTTTAATATCATTTCTAAACTAAAATGTACAGGATTATATCATATTGATATTGGTGAAAAAGATAATGTAATACCTAATAATGGTAGTATAGTTTTTAGTAGTAATTTTGATTTAGATAAGATAAATGAAACGCTAAAAGGTTTAGAGTATAACTTATCAAAAGATGATAATAATTTGAATTTAAGTATAGCACAATGTAATCAAGATTTAAAAAGAATAAGCAATTATAATGAAATAATTAATTTTATAAAGGAGTTAGATGATGGATTAATAGAAACATTTGAAGAAGATGAATTTCCGTTATTATCATCTAATATTGGAAAAATCAATATGGTTGATAATAAGATCATTATTAAAATGAGCGTAAGAAGTTCTGATGAATATAAAGAAAAAAAGCAATTAGATAGAATAAAAGATTTGTGTAATAGGTACAATTTGATGTTTAATTTAGATGTAAAAAAACCTTTCTTTCCATATAAAGAAAAATCATATATAAGAGAACTATTATCAAATACATATAAAGAATTATATAATAGAGAAACAACCGTAAAAAAAATTCATGCTTGTATGGAAGGAGGAATAATATCAAGTAATATAGATAATTTAGATATTTGTACAATTGCTCCGACAATTGATAATTGCCATAGTGTAAATGAACGAGTTAGTATCTCATCAACTATAAGAGTTTATAATTGGCTAAAAGAAACTTTGATAAAGTATAATAAAAATTATTAAAAACATTGAATAAAGAGGTGAAAGAATGAAATTACCTACAAGTATAGAAAATATACTAAACGAAAACATTGTAGAAAATGCAAGATTAGAATTAAAGAAAAATTGGAATCCAGAACCAATATTACATACGATTTGTGCATTTGCAAATGATATAGATAACTGGGGCGGAGGGTATATACTAATCGGTGTTGAAGAAGAAAATGGTAGACCTAAAATGCCAATAAGAGGTTTAGAATTATATGAAATAGATAAAATTCAAAAAGAGTTACTTGCAAAATGTAAATTAATACAACCATCATACACTCCAATAGTAGATGTTACACAATATAAAGGTAAAAATATATTAGTAGTATGGTGTTTTGGAGGACAAACAAGACCATATAAATGTCCAACGACATTAGATAAAAATTTCTCAAAAGGTTATTCGTATTACATAAGAAAAATGTCAAGTACAGTAAAAGCAACAGAAACAGAGCAAAAAGAATTATATGATATGGCAAGAACAATACCTTTTGATGACAGAATGAACCATGAGGCAGAAATTAGAGATTTGAAATTGCCGTTAATTCAAAATTACTTATATGAAATCAAAAGTGATTTACTAAAAGAATCTGAAACAATGGATTTTATGGATTTATGCAAAAGTATGAGAATTGTAGATGGTACATCAGAATATATGAAACCACTAAATGTAGGATTAATGTTTTTCAATGATGAACCACAAAAATTCTTTCCATATTCACAAATAGAAGTAGTGGATTTAAGGAATGGTCCAGAAGGTGATGATATGACAGAGCAAATATTTAAAGGACCAATAGACAGCATGATAAAGAGTGCTTTAACATATATCAAAAATACTGTTATTGTAGAAAAAATATTAAAGATAGATGGGCAAGCAGAAGCGGTGAGATTTTTTAATTATCCGTACCAAGCAATAGAGGAAGCATTAGTAAATGCAGTTTATCACAGAGGTTATGATGTAAGAGAACCAGTAGAAGTAAGAATAATGGAAGATAGAATTCATATTGTAAGTTATCCAGGTCCAGACCGTTCAATTAGTGAAAAATCGATTGAAGATAAAAATATGATAGCAAGAAAATATAGAAATCGTAGAATTGGAGAATTTTTAAAAGAATTAAAACTTACAGAAGGTAGAAATACAGGAGTTCCAAAAATAAAAAGAGCATTAAAAAATAATGGTTCAAAAGAGCCAGAGTTTGAAACAAATGAAACAAGAGATTATTTTATTACAACAATATTTATGCATGACAGATTTGAAAACGAGATAAAAAATCAACCAATAACCCACCAAGATATCCACCAAGATACCCACCAAGATAAGATACTAGAATTTTGTAAAGAACCAAGAACAACAAAAGAAATAATGGCATATTTAGGTTTGAAAGACAGAAGAAACTTTTATTTGAAATACATGAGACCATTATTAGATAATGGAAAGTTGCAAATGACTATACCAGAGAAACCAAATACAAAAAATCAAAAATATATAACAAAATAGGGGGAAAATAAATATGGGGAGAATTGCTATTACAACAGGTGGAGTTAAGCAATCACTATCAAATTACAATGCTTTAAAATCAATATGTGAGTAAATATGGAATGGATTTGATGCGGGAGCAAATAGAATAGAAATAACTACTTCAAGAAATAATTTGAGTGGCATATCAGAAATTTCAATAAAGGATAACGGAATTGGTATTGCTAAGAAACAATTAAATAAAAAATTTAAACCATTTTATGAATCAGAAAAAGCAGAACAAGCATATGAGAGAACAAGAATAACAGGGATTCATGGAAAAAATGGTGTTGGAAGATTAACATTTTTTTGTTTTGCACAATATGCAGAGTGGAATACAGTCTATAAAGAAAATGAAAAATTTAAGAACTATTCTATAACTATAGGAGCCAATAATTTAGAAAATTATAAAGAGACAGATGAAAACATAATAGAAGCTAAAGAAACAGGGACAACAGTAATATTAAGCGGAATATATGAAAATATAGATGTACATGAGTTAAATGAGTATATAAAAAAGGAATTTGCTTGTTTATTAGAATTAAATAAAAAATTTAATTTTAAGATATATATTGATGAAGAAGAAATCACATATGAAGATTTAATAATTGAGAAGGAAGATTTTGAACTCAATTATAAATATGGAGAACTTGCTATAAATGCAAGGGTAAGATATGTACAATGGAAAAATAATTTGTCTAATGAGTATTCAAGATATTATTTTGGAGATGAGAAAGAAAAATTTAAATTAAGTATGACTACTACATTAAATAAAAAAGGAGACAATTTTTATCATAGTGTTTTTGTAAGTAGTAACTTATTTGAAGATTTTTATACTAATGAAACAATGGAAGGACAAATTCCTATTAGTGGATATAGTAAAGATGGCAAAGAATTTAAACAATTAAAAATAGATATAGATAAATTTTTAAGAAAGAAGAGAAAACCTCATATAAAAAAATATACAGAAAAATTAATAGAAAAATATAATGAGGATAAGATTTTCCCAGAATATAACGAGAATAATGCGTTAGATAAATTTAAACACGAGCAATTAGAAAATATTGTTAAAGTAGTTTGCCAAACAGAACCAAAAATATTTTCATCATTAAATAATGAGCAAAAAAAGACATTAGTTAGATTATTTGACTTAGTAATGCAATCAGGAGAAATAGATAATTTGTTCATTATACTAAATGAAGTTATTGAACTTGATACAGAAGAAAGAGATGAATTAGCAAATGAACTTAGATATTCCACACTAGGAAATATTATAAAAGCTACTAAACTAATCCAAGACAGATATAGAGCGATAGATTTACTGAAACAGTTGCTATATAATTATGAATTAAATGCTAATGAAAGAGATCATTTACAAAAATTTGTAGAGGAACATTATTGGATTTTTGGAGAACAATATACTTTAGTTACAGCAGCAGAGCCAAAGTTTGAAGAAGCATTGCGTAGGTATACGAAATTATTAACTGGTGAAGATGAAAATAAATATATTGACCATAAAGATAAAAATAAGGAAATGGATATTTTTGCTGTTAGACAGAATATAGAAAATGATTCTATTAATAATATTGTTATTGAGTTAAAACATCCTAAAGTTCCATTAGGACAAAAACAGTATCAACAAATATATAATTATATGAATGTAATAAGTAAACAACCAGAATTTATTGCGAATAATGCTACATGGGAGTTTTATCTGGTAGGAAATAAATTTGATACATCTGGTGATATAGAAAATTTATATGAAAATGGAAAAATTCATGGAGAGAAATCTTTAGTTTATAAAGTAAAGAATTTTAAAATATATATAAAGACATGGAGTGAGATTTTAAACGAATTTGAAATAAAGCATAAATTCATACAAGATAAATTAGAGATACAAAGAGAAGTAATTATGCAAAAAGGTAACAGTATAGAAGAAATTATGGAAAAATCTGAAAATTCTGCTGTAGAAAATAAAGTTGTAAACTTGTAAATCCTTAATAAACAATTTTAATGTGCGTTATAAAATCAAGTCAAGGTTAAAATGAATGTGCTATTGCACAACCTTGACTTGATTTTAAAAGCACATTATTTTTCAATTAAGAGGATTTAAGGATAAGTATATTTAATTAGGTAGACATAAGTACTATTAAAACTTAAAATACCTCATTGAAATTGAGGGCAGGAAAGCGAGTGTTCATACATCGCCTATACACATTGAAGGACAAGCCTTCAAGAGTTAATAAAGAAACAAAAATTTTAAGCAGATTTGATGTAAAAATTCACCGAATGAATGGCTAAAAAATGCCTATCAGAGTGCTAAAGTTCACTAAATGTACTAAATTTTAGTAAAAATAAAGAGTTTCATTCACAAAATGAACTAAAAATCATAAATTTAGTACACCAAGTGAACTTAAAATAGTTGAATTTACTGCTTTTGAGGATTTTATTAGTTTTGAAAGAAAAGGTAAAAATAATGTTAAAAGAATAGAAAATAATAAAATCAAAGTAACGATAGAAGTTGATATGGTGTGCGGAGTAGTATAATTTTAATATTTAAAAATATGAATGTTTGAAGATAAAACTTAAAAGGTAAAATTTAATTTGTTATATGCTTTATTTTTTAGACTATGTATGGTATAGTAACCATACATAGTCTAAAAATAATGAGGTAACAAAATGAAAATATTAATAAAACATAAAGAAATCGAGCCATTTAATGATAATATAATTTATGAAACAGAAAATTTTGTTGTTGCTGTTCCAAAAGTTCCACATATACCTAGAACAGATGGAGGCCATTTATGGATAAGAGCTAAGAAAGAATATTTTAGTAGTAGAACTGAACTTGAACCTAAATTAGCTATTGAAGTAATGAGGTTAACAATGTTATTAGGCGAAGCAATGGAAAAAGGAATGAAAAATAAAGGAATAAATATTGAAAGAATTAATTATCAAGAAAACGGAAACTGGGCATACCAAAAAGGAATGAATCCAGAATTTCATATTCACTTATATGGTAGAACAAAAGATTCAACAACTCAAACTTGGGGAGAAGCATTAGTTTTTCCTAATAAATCTACAGGGGTTTATGATGAATTTGAAAGATTTAATAATGAAGATATAGAAGAAATAAAAAGACAAATTAATTTACTAGAGAAAGAAGATAAATATAATCTTGTGAATTGGAGATTATAAAAGAAATTAAATCTTCTATAAAAATATGCTTTATCAAATCAAGTCAAGGTTAACAAGAATATAGCTATTTAGTGATTTTCATAGGAAATGTACAAGAGCAATTATAGACAATGAATAACAATCAAAAAGAAAGGAGAATATTAATGATAAAAAATATAATTTTCGATTTAGGTAATGTAATTATAAAAGGTACACATTCATCTATAATAACGGAGCTTGCAAAAAATGAAGAAGAAAGAAATTTTATAAAAGATAAATTTTTAAAATCACCAGAATGGAATTTAATGGATTTAGGTAGAATAACAAATGAGCAAGCTATAATTGAAATACAAAAAAGAAATGAACTAAAATTTAAAAATCTAATAGAAACATCTTTACACAAATGGTATAAAAATTTATATGTAAATGAAGATATTGTAGAGATTGCAAAAAAATTAAAAGCTCAAAGTTACAATATATATGTATTGTCAAATATGGCAAAAGCTACTTATGAATATTTAAAAAGTATAGAATTTTTTAAATTATGTAATGGAATAGTAATTTCAGCTTATGAAAATGTAAAAAAGCCAGATGAAAGAATTTTCAAAATATTGTTGGAAAGATATAATTTAAAAGCAGAAGAATGTTTATTTATAGATGATGATGATACTAATAGAAGTTATAGTATGGCAAATGAATTAGGAATATTAGGTAGAAGAGTAGAACCTAATAGTAAAAAAGATATTATAAAATTATTAAATGAATTCAATATAGAAGTATAATCTTTATAAATTGAAGGAGCAAAGAGATGAGTAAAATTGTAAAAGTAAGCAAACCTATTATATTAAAATTTGAAGATAGAGAAATTAAATTGCCTAAGGAACTTAAAGACAATATAAAGAGGTTCTGGACAGAAGCTGTAAAAGAAAATCCAAATTTATATAATGGGCAAGATTATGTTGTAGAAACAGTAAATGAAACCAAAGAGAATATTGAAATGATTGTTACTAAATCTAATTATGCTCATTATTTATATGATGAAAGAGTTGGAATTAAAGAAGATAACTATAGATGTTGTTCACCTTGGGGTGGAATTTTATTATTAACAAAAGACGATTATTTTGTAATAGGAGAAATGGATAAAACAACATCTATGCCATATTGTTTACAAATATCAGGAGGAGGAATAGATATTAGAGATATTGAAAATGGAATAATCAATATAGATTCTAATATAAAGCGAGAGTTGAAAGAAGAATTAAATCTTAATTTGGATGATATAGATTATAAAATATCATTTATAGAATATCCTAGTAAAACAAGAAATGCATATGGAATTATTGCTATTGGTAAAATGAATTGCACTAAAGATGAGTTAAAACAATATTTTGAAGAATACAAAGAATATTTAATTACAAATAATTTAGAGGTAGAATTTAATAAATTGATTTTTCTAAAAAAAGAAAATGCATTAAAAGAATTAAATAACTTGTCTAATTGTAAAAGACCATATTTGGGAGAACTAATAAAAGAAGCAGTTAAATATTAATAATATAATAAAAAAATAGTATAGCAATTATCCTAAAGTATTGAATAGTTGGAAATTCGTATGAAATAAATAAAGTAATGAAAAGGAATGATAATTATGAAAGACAAATTATTAATATTAGCATATATGGGAACAGGCAAAACAGAACTAGAACATAGTTATAATAATGTGATTGATTTGGATTTTCAAGATTATAAGTATATTTATGATGAAACCATAAGACATTTACCATTAGAACAAAGAAAAGGTCAAACTTCATTACGTACTGAAAATTCTGACTATCCTAACAACTTTATCAATGCAATTTTAACAGAACTTGAAGCAAATAAAATTGTTGTATCACCATTTATAGAGCATGTTTTTAAAGCAATTGATAGTGATTATTTTAAAAGAAATTCAAAAGATACTAGAATTATTTTAGTTTTTCCTATGTCAAACAATTTCGAAGAATATGTAGATAGATTTAGGAAAAGAGGAAATGGAGAAGAATTTATATCAAGGAGAAGAAAAGAATTTAATTCGTTAATAGAATTGTTTAATAAAGCATCTAATGAAGATTATAAAAAAATTATTGTTAAGTCAAATCAATATTTATCTGAAGCACTTATTGAATATGGAATTAATATTGAAGAAAAGGAGATATAAAATGAGTAAGTTTGTTTATGAAATTCCAACAAAAGTATATTTTGGAGAAAATCAATTACAAGGAAATTTAAGTAAAGAGATAAAAAAATATGGAAATAAAGTATTATTGGTTTACGGAGGAGGTTCTATAAAGAAAATAGGACTTTATCAAGATATTGTAAAAGAACTTCAAAATTCCAATGTAGAAATATTTGAATTTTCAGGAATTGAAGCTAATCCAAAACATACAGCAATAAATGAAGCATCTAATATTTGTAAAAAAGAAGATATTGATGTTATTCTAGGTGTTGGTGGAGGAAGCGTAATAGATAGTTGCAAGCTTATTTCAGCAGGTAAATATTATGATGGAGATATATGGGATTTAGTGCTAAAAAAAGTTGAAATACAAAAAACAATTCCTATAATTACTATATTAACAATGTCAGCAGCAGGCTCTGAGATGAATAACAATGATATTATTTCTAATAAAGAAATGAATGAAAAAAAGGGTATAAAAAGTCCATTGTTTTTACCTAAAGTTTCTTTTTTAGACCCAACTATTACATATACAGTAAATAAATACCAAACTGCTTGTGGAAGTTTTGATATTTTATCACATATAATGGAAACTTACTTTTCAAGAAATAATGGATTATATATGTTAGATACAGTAATGGAAGGATTAATGAAAACTGTAATAAAATATTCTAAAAAAGCTTATAATGAACCAAAAAACTATGAAGCTAGAGCTAATTTAATGTGGGCTTCATCTTGGGCAATAAATGGATTTACTAGAATGGATAAACAACCAAACATATGGGTTTGTCATTTACTAGAACATCAATTGTCTGCTTTTTATGATATTACTCATGGATTAGGATTAGCCATTTTAACTCCACGATATTTAAAATATGTATTAAATGAAAATACTATAGATAGATTTTATAGTTTTGGTGTTAATGTATGGAATATTGATTCAAGTTTACCTAAGATGGAAGTTGCAAAAAAATCAATAGAATGTTTAGAAAACTTATGTTATAAAGATTTAGAATTAACCAACAATTTATCTGATTTAAATATAGATGATAAACATTTTGAAGAAATGGCAAATCGTATATGTAGCAATGGCACAGTAAAAGGATTTATAGATATGAATAAAGAAGATATTATTAATATTTTTAAAGAATGTTTGTAGAAATTGTACCATAGATTCAATAAAAGATTTAAAAAGAAAGTGTTTGGAAAAGCACTTTCTTTTTTTGACTCTTTATGATAATATATTGCAAAAAGTAATTATATGGAGGGAGTAATGAAATTATTTACAAATGGATGAATTAGCAAAATATATTGGGTTGGAAGAAGCACCTCAATCATGGAATATTGCATTTGAAAACATTAAACGAAATATTCCAAATAAGATAAAATGGCTTGATAAAAAACATGCTATTAAAGTATTAGAATATTATAATATTAATGATGAAATTTTCAAAAATAAATATTTAGAAACTCTAGATATGATAAATGCAGATGTTTATTTAAAGGTTTTAAGTTATTTATGGCATTACATATTATATATTGATAGGACTGGTTTATATAAAGATATTTGGAATTGGAAGGAAACAGACAGATTATTTAAAAATATTGGAAATTATATGATTCCAGTAGTTGTACTGTTAAGTGGAAATGAAATACATTTAAAAAATATGAAAAAAAGAAAATTTGATAAAAAACAAATTGAAGAACAAATAAAAAACATTAATCAATGTTGTACAATAGACAAGCAAAGATTCAATATTGATGGTATAGGATTTAGTCAAATGGTATGGGGTTCATATTTTATGAATGGAAAGATAATTCAGGTAGGAAGATTACAATATGAATTTGATGAAGAAACTCCTATAAATGTTAAGAATTATAAAGATGGTGATTATATTTATATACATATTCCAAGAGGAAATAATCTTAATATTGAAGACGTTGAAAAATCAATTTATGAATCTAAGGAAAAATTAGAAAAATTCTATCCAGAAATAGATATTTCAAGATTATTGTATTATACAAATACATGGTTACTAAGTAATGAGCTTGATAATATTTTAGATGAAAATAGTAACATTCTCAAATTCAAAAATAAATTTGAGATAATAGAACAAACAGAAAATATAGAAGATTTTTTGAATTTCGTTTTTCAAGAAAAGGGTTGCAATATAAATTATGAAAATTTGAAAGAAGAAACTACACTACAAAATAAACTAAAAAAGTACATTTTAGAAGGTAGAAAACTACATATAGGGCTTGGAATATTGAAAAGTCAGAATAAGTAAATAACAGTTTGTATATTTTAAAATATTAAATTTCTATGCATAATATATGAATAAAGGGATGTGAGAAAGATGGTAATAATATATGATTTTGATGGTACATTAACACCATATTCATTACCACAATATGAAATATTAAAGAAATGTGGATATGATAATGAAACTTTAATGAGAAGAGTAAAAAAAGAAATAAATAATAAAAATGCTACAGGATTATATGAAGCTTATTATAAATGTTATAAAGATATTTTATTTGAAAATAAAATTGCAATGACAAGAGATAATATTTGTTTAGGAGCAAATAAAGTACAGTTAAATAATGGAGTTGTTGATTACTTTAGAAGATTTCAAAGTTCAAAAACAGGAGTTAAACATTATATTGTTACTTCAGGACTAAAAGATTATGTTGATGAAACTCGGAATCAGAGAATTTGTAAATGGTGTTTATGGAGTAACATTTAAGCAAGAAAATGGAATATATGGAGATGTAGACACTTTATTAACAGATAAAAAGAAGGTTGAAATTATCAAAGAAGTTCAAAATGAAAATAATGGAACAAATGAAGTTATATATTTTGGAGATGGACTTACAGATAGTTTTGCATTTGAATATGTACATAGCATAAAAGGTAAAAATGTATTTATTGCATCAAATAAACAATCAATGATTAATTATCAACAATTAAATGCTAATGGGATTATTGATGAGTGTTTTGATGCTAATTTTGGAATTGATTCAAAAATAAGTGAGTATATTCAAAAACAGATATTATAATGTAGTTAAGAGAAAGATGGAATTGGGTTTTATATGAATGATAAAGTATGTAAAAAAATAGTATTAACAGGAGGAGCATGTGGCGGAAAAACAGAGTCATTAAAGTATATAAAAGAGCATTTTTTGAAATTAGGATATGATGTATATATAGTAAGTGAAATGGCAACTATATTAATACTTGGAGGAATTACACCACAAAAGGTAGGAGGAAAATATTTTCAAGAATTAGTAATAAAAATGCAGATTGAAATTGAACAAACTTTTGAAAAAGCGATTTCATTATCAGACAATGTCAAAAATTTAATTATATTTGATAGATCTCCAATAGATGCTATGATGTTTATAGATAGAGAGGATTTTGATGAAATTGCTAATAAATTCAATACTACATATGAAAATATATTAAATAGTTATGATGGCATTATACATATGGAAGCAGTAGCTAAAACATTTCCAGAATTATATACATCAGATAATAATAAAGCCAGAAAAGAAGATTTTGAATTGACAATAAATACTGATAATAGATTATTAGAAGCATATAAAGAACACTCTAATAGAGTAATAATTAAAAGTTATAAAGATTTTAATGAAAAGATAAAAAATACAATAAAAGCAATAGAAAAGATGTGAACTATTAATGATATTAACAATAATATCATTAAATAGTTTTTCAACAATTAGTCCAAATTATAATATGTAATGAAAATGAATCATATATCCTAAAGATATTGCTAAGGATGTTTCCAATTGTATGCAAGTGGCTAAAAAGATAAAATTTGTTTCAATTTTAAGAGCTTTTTCGGAAGTGAAATTTCACATTCTTAAAAATAAATAAAAGTTTCTTATTATGGTGATGTAATTTCCATAAGGCAACGTCATTATTTGATGTTGCTTTTTTAGCATATAAATACAAAATATTAAACTAGAGACTATGAAAAATTAAGGAGTTGTGATATAAATAAAAAAGATTATTATAAGAGAAGGGAAATAGAGATGAATAAAGATAAAACTGATATTACCATAGAAACATATAATAACATAGTTAACGAGTATATTTCATATTTTAAAACAAAAGATTTAAAAGGAAAGGTACAATTTCAAAAAGAAATGGATTTTATATGTTCTAAATTAAACAGTAATGCAAAAATTTTAGATGTAGGAACAGCCATTGGTGATTATCCAAAATATTTAACCGAAAATTGTGAAGGTGATTTTAATGTTGTAGGAATAGATGCTTCTAAAAATATGATAGAAGTAGCTAGAAAAAATGCACCAAAAGCACAATTTAAAGTAATGGATATTAGAAATCTAGAATTTTTAGAAAATTCATTTGATGCAATAATTTGTTTTGCTACATTAATTCATGTAAATGATACTGAATGTATAAAAATATTAGACAGATTTGATGAAATTTTAAAAAATGAAGGATTAATAGCTATTAATGTAATGGAATGGTTAGATGATAAAAAAGAGATATTTGAGGACGAACCATTTAATCCAAAATATAAAACATATTTTAATAGATATAAAAAGGAATTTTTTACAGATTATTTTCAAAGTAAAAATTATTCAATATTAGCTTTCTTTGACAATCCATTATTTAATTCTTCTGAAGTAAAAGGGAAAGTAGCTAATTCAAATCAATTTTCTATAATAGTAAAAAAATAGAGATTTTTATTAAATATAGTAAAATAAGAAAAATATTCATTTAAAATATCAAAATTAACAAATTGGATAGAAAACAATAAACCATACACATATGATAAATTTTTTAAATAATAAGAAAGAAGGAAATAAATGGAGCAAAAAAATAGAAAATATATAGCCATAATATCTTTTTTAAGAAAATTTATAAAAGTTTTCTTTTCTTTGTTTTTCAACATATATATACTAAAAATAGTGAATAATGATTTAAGCTTTATAATTAAATATAGTCTATTTGGTGTGATAGCTAATTTAATAATTGGTTATATAATACTAAAATTTATAAACTCGAAAAATGCTTCGATAATATATAAATCAAGTTTTCCATTATTAATATTAACAATAGCTTTATTATTAATTTTTAAAGAAAAAATAGTTAAATATATATTTATTATTAAATTTATAGAAAGTATTGCAGAAATGTGTTATTCAGTTCCATATGAATTAATTATAATTGGTTCTAATAATAATAAAACTATGAGCAGTTTTGTTGCAAATGTAAATATACTTTCAGGTATTGCAACTATATTAACACCTATTTTTTCAGGATTTATAATACAAGAATTTTCTTATTATATGTTATTTATTATCTTAATGATAGAAGCACTAATTATTATAGCAGTATCATTTAAAATAAAAGATTGTACTGTTAGTGATAAAAAACTAGAAATAAAAAAATTCTTTAATATAACAAAAGACAAAAAACATATACAAGATATATATAAATGTATGTTTTATAGAAGAATATCTTCACAAGGTGCTATGACAGAATTATTGCCAATAATATTGTTTTTAAGACTAGGAACAGAAATGGATTTTGGTACATATAATTCGATATTTGCAATAATTTCAATATTATCATTACAAGTATTAAAAATAATAAATAATAAAAACATTAAAAAAGGATTTTATCCATATCTAGCTATTTTAATATTTGTGTCATCTTTGTTTGTTGTATATAATGCAAGCTTTTTAACATTACTAATATATTATATCTTAATGAATTCTCTTGGAACAATAATAGAGTCAGAATCATGCAGTATAGTTTATGCAGCAATAAAAACAGATAATTTAGTAGACTATAAAAAAGAACATATACTTATATATAATATATATATGACAATAGGGCAAATAATTAGTTATAGTTTAGTGTATGTATTATATAATTATTTTTATGATGTAAATATATTATCAATTTCAGTATCAATATTGATGTTCTTTTTAATAATATCAACAGTATATTTAAAAAGAACACAAAAGTATTTAGAACAACAGATTATAACCTAAATAAAGAGTATGTAATTTATACTGTAATTGATTTTTATTTTAGTATATTTGCTAATTTATAAAAAATGAAATGTAAAGGAGAAAATTAATAAATGAGAGTAAATTTTATGCAATACATAGAGCAGATTATAATGTTGAAGGAATTAATAGCGTGAATTTCCCAAATGATGGAGATATATTAGAAATATAGAATGAAATGAACTTATCTATTTCAGATGGTAAGGAATATGTAAGAAAAAAATTAGAAAGAGATTATAATAAGTTAAGCAAAAAAACTAGAGAAATATTAAAAGACAGATATGAAAATATAATTAATGTACTTTTTGTTAAATAATAATAAATTATATGAGAGGATATAAAAAATATGAAAATAGTAAAAAGTAATAATGCTAAGATAATTAAAAACAGTAATACAAGTCAACTATTAGAATATTCTATGGAATTAAATGATAAGGATATTGATTTTTGTATAAATACTATTAATGGAAGATATCCAGAAAGTGGATATTGTACTAATGAAAAATGTAAAGAGATTTGTTATATATTAGAAGGAAGCGGGGCAATTTGTAAGAAAGAAGAAACAGTATCTTTTAAGCAAGGAGATGTTATTTTAATAGACAAAGAAGAGATTTATTATTGGAACGGGAATTGTAAAATAATTATGATATGTACACCAGCATGGTATAAAGATCAATGTAAATTATTAAATATATAAATAAAAATATCAAAAACTCCACAAGTACTCTAGTGGAGTTTTAGAATTGTTAAACAATACTTATTCTATAATCCCATAATAATATTTACATGCCAATATTCTTCGAACAGCTATATTTATAACCTCTTCTGATATTATACCATTTTTAACAGCAGTCAAAATTTCATGCTTCTGCTCTACAAATGATGAAGATATAATAAGATCATTTCCCGCAAGTACTGCTAAAGCAGCAGCTTCACCATTTTTAACATATGTTTTAACTGCATCCATAGCCAAATCATCAGTTATTATAAGTCCAGAGAATCCAAAATCTTCTCTTAAAATTTTAAGGACATTTTTAGATAATGAAGCAGGTTTAGTGGAATCCATACAATTAACTATATTATGACTTACCAAAACTGTTGGAGAGCCGGGCTTCAATTCCACTCTTAAAAGGTAAAAAATCTGATGTTTCAAATATCGAATAATCTCTGTTATCTATAGCAATTCCTGTATGTGTGTCTACATTATCTCCATAACCTGGAAAATGTTTTATTGAAGAGATTATTTTATCTGAATTCATTGTTTTAATTAATTCAGATGTATATATAGATGTATCTTCAGGACTTTTACCATAAGTTCTATCATATATAAAAGATGAAGAATTTGTTGCAATATCAACTACAGGTGTTAGATTCATATTTAATCCTAAACTTTTTAATAATGCAGATTTTTCTCTAGAGTCATTTAATATAGCCTGCATGCCACCAATATTAAATAAATCTTGTGGAGATTTAAATTTGCTATCTCTAAAATTTAAATAAGAGCTAACTCGTGTTACCAAGCCACCTTCTTCATCAACACCAAATATCAAACCTATTTTGCTATGTGATTGATTACTCTCAAGTTCTGCTTTGATATCTTCTTTTGTTTTATTTGCAAAGTCTTTTCCAAACAAAATATAACCACCAGGATTCTCTGATTGTATTTCCCTAATTGCTTCACTACTTCCAGGATATCTAGCAAGAAACATCTGTCCAACCTTTTCCTCTAATGTCATAGATTTTAGTAGAATTTCTGCTTTATCATAATACATACTAAAAATGTCTGATGATTGTTTTACAGAAGCTAGAGAATTAAGATTTTCTGATGTAACATGATTAGAAATGTCTTGGTCTTTAGTCTCTTTAGAGACTAAAGATTCCTGTACAAAGCTTGTATCTGATATTTCTTTAGAATTATTAGACGAAGATTTTTTACTAAATAGCAAGTATCCACTAAACATTGCTATTAATAAAATAAGTAATATTAAAAAAACTCGTTTTTTCTTGTTTTTCATAAGTATTTACTCCTTTAATATTTATAGTAATAATATATTCTATTATAGTATATGCCTAAATTCAAGTAATTAACATTTTGATTGCAATTTCTTAGAATTGATATTTATATGTTTAATTTTATTTTATAGTATGTTACAATAAGATAAATTTTAGAAAAATAAAAACTAGCAGATTCAATAAAAAATATAAAAGTTAAGGAGAGAATATTATGTTAGAAAAACTAAAAGGAAAATATGTATTTTTTGATGTAGATGGGACTTTATCAGAATATAGATTTAGAGATATATTATATGGAGGGAGATGTTCAGAGCTTGGGTGTCAATCTTTAAATGATTTATTATTTTCAGATTTATTTTACAAAGCAAGACCATTAAAAACAATGCAAGATATTATTAGTAAGTTAGATTCTGACAAGATATTTGTTTTAGGAACTATTACAACAAATAATGAAATAAATTGGAAATATAAATGGATAGAAGAGAATTATCCTAATATAAAGAGAGAAAATATAATTTTTATTAGTTCTACAATGTTAAAGCCAGATGTAATAATAGAGTATTCTAAAAAAATGAATGTTAGTCTAGAAAACATGGTATTTGTTGATGATAGACTAGATGTTTTGAGAAAAGCAGAGGAAAATGGAATTACAGCATATCATCCTAGCTCGTTTACAGAATAAAATATCATATACCAAGAAAAGAATTAAATGAAGTATTGGAGTGGTATTAATATCTAAAAAAATACTGGAAGGGAATATTAATATGGATTATTATTTTATATGTGATGAATTTTTTAGAGAATATAAAGAGACAAAAGATATAGAAAAATCAATAAATAATTATTTAAATAATAATTACAGTCTTTTAGAGAAAATATATTTTTTACCTAAAAAAGTACAAACTAGTAAAATACTAAGTATAGTAAAAAATGAAGAATATAAAAATATGATATTAAAAATGACATCAAATTTAAAAGATATCAATTTAAACACACTTTTTATTGATATAGTACATGAATTAGAAAATGAATTAGATTATAAAAATATTAACAAAAAGGTGTATGTAATTTTAGGATTTAATGATACTACTATATATTCTACAAAATATCAAAATGAAGATGTAACTGTTATATTGCTAGAATCAACATTAGGAATGATAGATAATATAAAGATGTTACTTGCTCATGAATATACACATTGGATTAGAGAAAAAGAAATTAAACATGATATATTTGAAAAGTGCATTGGAGAAAGATTTGTTACTGAGGGAATAGCATGTAATTTTTCAGAACAAATAGTTCCAAGTAGAGAAGAGAGTTATTATACAATAGTTCCTAATACTACTGTTGAATGGGTTAAAAACAATATACAAGATATAGATAAGATTGTTAAAACAGAATTAGATAAAAATGATATGATGTATGACTTTTTCTATATGTTTGCAATAACTAAAAATAAAATGCCAGTAAGAACAGGATATGTTTATGGATATTTAAAAGTAAAAGAATACATGGAACATAATAATGTAAAAATAAAAGATGTTGTAAAAATGGATTGGAAGGATATATTTAAAAGACTTATATAAAAGATATAATATTTATGCCTTGGTGGATTAGACTACTTGCATTGAATGAATTGAGCTATATGAATGAAAGGAGTATTACATATGAACAAAAAAACAATATTTGTATTTAAGGGGATTTTATTTAATAACGAAAATAAGGTTTTAATAGATAATAGAAAAGAAGAAGGTTTAGAAGGTGCAAATGGAAAATGGGAAGTACCTGGAGGAAAAATAGAGTTTGGAGAGAGTCCAGAAGATGCAGTAAAAAGAGAATTATTAGAAGAAACTGGTTACAATGTTAAAGTAAAAAGCATAATTCCATATTCAAATGTAAGTTTATGGGAATATCCAGATTATATGCAACATACTGTAATATTTTTCTATATTTGTGAACTAATCGATAACAATCATATAGATATTCAAGATAAAAGAATTAATACATATAAATGGGTAAGTAGTAATGAATTAGAAAAATATGATTTTCTATCAGGAAATAAAGAGGCAATAGAAGTAGCAATAAAAACAAAATTAGGAGGATAAAATGAAAATAGGAATAGACATAGATGGAGTTTTAATAGATTTTGAAGAAAGATTTAGATGTAAAGCAGAATTATTTCATTACATAGAAAGAAAAAATTCTAAACCAAAAGATAATGATTTTTATTGGGTTCAGGATAATTATGAGTGGAGCGAAGAAGACTGGAATATATTTCAGGAAAAGTATTTACTTAGGTTAACAGAAGAATCAAATATTTTGCCAGGAGTTAAAGAAGTATTAGAGTTATTAAAACAAGAAAATAATGAACTTATTATTATTTCAGCAAGAGGAACAGAGTTCGATGAAATGATAACTTTAGTAGAAAAGAAAATTAAAGATAACAATTTGAAATTTGATAAGTATTATTGGAAAACACAAGATAAATTAAAAATATGTAAAGATGAGCAAATTGATATTATGATTGATGATAATCCAAATACTTGCCAAAAATTATCGCAAAATAATATAAAAACATTGTATTTTAGAAGTATATATGGCAAAAAAATACAAGAAAATGAGAATCTAAAAGAAGTCCATAATTGGGGACAAGTTTATACAGCTATAAAAAATGGACTTGATTTTTAATGGACAAAAGTGGACAAAGGGACGATTCTCTTGTCCAGTTTTGTCATGTAACTAAAATTAAACATATTTCTATATCAAAAGAAGTGGACAAGAGAACCGCGTCCCTTTGTCCATTAATGAAAATCCTTAAAAGTAGATGGAGGAATGTAACAGATGGGAAAAATATTAATAAAATCTAATATAGAAGAACCAAAAATTATAGAAAAAGAAATACATGTTAACGATTATTTAACAAAATCTAATTTACCAGCTAGTGATTATGTAATAAATCCATATGTTGGGTGTCCACATGGCTGTAAATACTGTTATGCTAGTTTTATGAAAAGATTTACAGGACATAAAGAAGATTGGGGAACATTTATCGATATTAAGAAATGTGATAAGGAAATAAATATAAAAAAATTAGAAAACAAAAATGTTTTTTTATCATCTGTAACTGATTGTTATAATAAATTTGAGGAAAAATATGAATTAACTAGAAAAATCTTAAAACAATTAGTAAATGCTAACTGTTATCTTAGTATATCAACAAAATCTAAATTAATTTTAAGAGATTTAGACTTGTTAAAACAAATGAAAAATATAACAGTATCAATGTCTATTAATACTTTAAATGAAGATTTTAGAAAAGATATGGATAATGCAAGCTCTATACAAGAAAGATTAAACACATTAAAAGAACTTCATAAAAATGGAATACATACAGTATTATTCATGTCTCCTATATTTCCATATATTACAAACTTTAAAGAAATTATAGAAGTAAGCAAGGAATATATTGATGAGTATTGGTTTGAAAATCTAAATTTAAGAGGAGATTATAAAAATAGAATATTATTTTATATTCAAGATATGTATCCTGAATTTATAAATGAATATAATGATATTTATATTAAAGGAAACAAACAATATTGGAAAGATTTATCAAAGCAAATAAAAGAGTATTGTGAAGATAATAAAGTGAAATATATTAATTATTTTTATCATGAAGAATTGGTAAAGAATAAAAATAAATAAGAGTGTGATGTGATAATGAAAAGAGATAATATAATAGATGAAATACAGGAAAAAGATTTTATAGAATTACAAAAGATATTAAAAGATGCTTTGGGAAAGAATATAAGCTATGAAAAAATGCAGGAATCTTATAAAATATTAATAAATAATAAGGATACCTATATATTAGGGTATTATATAAATGATAGTTTAGTAGGAACAGTAACTTTAAATATTTTAACATTAACTTCAGGAAAAGAAGCAATGATATGGGATATGGCAGTAAAGGAAGAATATAGAAGATTAGGGATAGCAACTAAATTAATGAATAAAGCAGAAGAAATAGCAAAAAGCTATGAAGATGTAACTAGAATATGGTTATTTAGTGGATTTCAAAGAAAATGTGCACATAAGTTATACATAAAACTAGGATATGACGAGAACAGAGATAAAGCATTTGTAAAGCAAATAAAGTAAAGAAAATTGATTGACAAACTAACATTGTTATGTTAATATAGCTATTGCAAATTTAGAGGGATACCTGTAACCATTCCGAACACAGTAGTCAAACTCTACTTTTCCAGTATTTATATGATTTATTTATCATTTTTAAGTATTGCAAAATTAGAACTGACCTATAATATAACATGTATAAAACAAGAAATCATATAGATACCAAGTATTAATAAAAATACTTGGTGTTTTTGTGTTTTAAAAAACATATTATTAAATTTTTTTGAGGGTTAGAAAAAAGCAATAAAGCTAATGGAGATTGGCAAATTATAAAAAAAGGAGGGATTAAGTTTTAGAAAAATAAATATATAAGAGCAAAAAAGTTACTTAACGTATGTAAGCAAGCTATGTTACTTTAAAAAATATATTTTGGAAGGGAAAAGTAAACTATTATGGAAGAAGAAGTTTTTTTAGAAGAAAAAGAAAAATTAAAAGAGATTGTTCAAAAGATTACAGAAGAAGAATCAGAAATAGAAAATGCTTTAAGTGGTGCTAATATGAATTATGATTTAGAAAATATTGCAAATGCAAAAGTATTAGAGTCACAGATAAAAAAATTATCAGACATAAAAAATATAAAAGATAAACCATATTTTGCAAGAATGGATTTTAAAGAAAATGAAAAAAAACTAGAAAAGTTCTATATAGGTAAAATTTCAATATTAGATAACAAAACATCATATCCAATTATAGTAGATTGGAGAGCACCAATTGCCAATTTATATTATGAAGGAAAAATAGGAAAAGGAGAATATGAAGCCTTAGGTGAAAAAGTAAAAGGAGAAATATTATTAAAAAGGCAATATATAATAGAAAATGGTGAATTAAAAAAATACGTAAATATTAATGTTACAGGTAATGACGAATTATTAGAAAATGCTTTAGAAGAAAAAGCAGATGACAGATTAAAAAATATTGTTGCAACAATTCAAGATGAGCAAAACAAAATAATAAGAGCAGACATAAGCTCACCACTTATTGTTCAAGGAGTTGCAGGGAGCGGAAAAACAACAATAGCACTTCATAGAATAGCATATCTAATTTATAATTACGAAAAACAATTTAAACCAGAAGAATTTATGATAATAGCTCCAACAAAATTCTTCTTAAATTATATTTCAAACATTCTTCCAGATTTAGGAGTAAATGATGTTAAACAATGTACTTTTGAAGATTTTGCATATGATGTAATAGGAAAAAGATTAAAAATATCAGACAATAATGAAAAATTAGTTATAATAGTAAACAAAGAATTTGATGAAATAAACAAAGGTAAAATAGATATAATGATAAAAGAAGCGAAATACAAATCATCAATAAACTTTAAAAAAGTAATGGATGAATATTTATTAGAGGTTGAAAATAATTATCTTCCTAAAAATGATTTTTGTTTTAATGAATATACAATAATGAAGATAGAAGATATAAACTATTTATTTAAAGAAAATTATAAAATGTATAATTATAATACTAGAATAAATGAAATTGAAAAAAATTTAGTTTCTGAATTAAAAAAGAAAGCTCCAATAATAATAGATGATATAAAGAAAAAGCGAAGCGAAAAAATTAAAGATTTAACTGGAGAAAACAGAATAAAGGTTTTTGATGAATATGAGAAAATAATAAAACTATTAGAAAAAGATTATAAAAAAATAGTAAAAAAATACTTAAGTCAAATTTCAAAAAAAGACTGTATAAAATATTATAAAGAATTCATAGATGACTATTTAGAAGATTCAAATGAAGTAATGACATATTTAAAGAAAAATACAAGCAAAAATCTAGAAAATAATGAAATTTCTTTCGAGGATTTAGCTCCTATAATGTATATACAATTTAAAATATTTGGAATAAAAGAAAATGCAAAAGTAAAACATGTTGTAATAGATGAAGCACAAGATTATGGAGAGTTTCAATTTGATGTTTTAAAAACAATACTAAACAGTAATTCAATGACAATTCTTCGGAGATATAGCACAAGGAGTTCATTATTATAGAGGTATAGAAAACTGGAAAAAATTTATAGATATCGAATTTAAAGATGTTAAAACAACATATACAACATTAAATAAAACATACAGAACTACTAAAGAAATAATGGATATTGCAAACTCTGTAATAAACAAATTACCAGATTTTGAAAAAGAATATATAGTTCTAGGTGACCCAGTAATCGATAGAAAAAACTCTGTAAATATTAAACAAAATAAAGATATAGATGAACTAATAAGTAATATAAATGAAAGAATAGATACCTATTTACAAAGTGGATATAAATCAATTGCAATAATAGGAAAGGATATGCAAGAATGCAAGCAAATTGAAAAGAAGATAAGTAAAATAAGAAAAGATGTAAAATTAATAAGGGGAAAAGATTCAGAATATAATTCTGGTATTTCTATTGTCCCATCATATCTTGCAAAAGGGCTTGAATTTGATTGTGTTATAATTAGCAATGCAAGTAAGATGCAATATACAAATAGTAGTTTAGATATAAAATTATTATATGTAACAATAACAAGAGCAATGAGTAAATTAGATATATTTTATATGGGAGAGATGACTAATTTGTTAAAATAGATATTGGATACATAGGTAATGGCTAGTATTTTGCTTTTTGTGTTTTTTATTCGATTGATATAATAATTTTGGCGAAGAAAAATGAAAGAAACAATTATTAAAATTTAAAATTCAACAATTTTAGTAATTGTTTTTTATTGAATTATAGTCAATTTAAATAATTTATGATATACTAATAAGTGGTTAAGAAGAATATGGAGGGAAAGGTAATGATTGACTTTACAAACGCGATAGAAGAATTTAACAATTATAAAGGTTCAGAAAAAAAGAAAACTTTAATATATAACGATAAAAAATATTTAGTTAAGTTCCCAGATCCAGTTAGAGAAAAAAATAAAAATATATCATATATTAATAATGCTTTTTCTGAATATATTGGAAGCAATGTATTTAAAATAGTAGGCATTAAAACACAAAATACTATATTAGGAAAGTATGAATATAATGGAAAAGAAAAGATAGTTTGTGCTTGTGAAGATTTTACAGATAATGAAAATGTATTATATGAATTTGAAAATCTAGCATTAAGTACAAATCCTGATAAAAAAATAGAAACAGAATTAAATGACATACTGGAAGTTATAGAAGAAAGTCAAATGATTGACACAGAAAGTACTAAACAAAAGTTTTGGGATATGTTTATTATAGATAGTTTAATTGGAAATACTGATAGACATAATGGAAACTGGGGATTCTTATTAAATAAAACTACGGGAAAGGCTGAATTTTCTCCAATCTATGATTGTGGCTCATGTTTAAATCCAATGATTGAAGATGAAGAAATTGAGAAAATTAGTGAAACAGAATTAAAAAATTTAGCAATAAATTGTTATTCTTGTTTAAAAGAAGATGGCAAGAAAATTAATTATATGTCATATATAAAACAAATAAAAAATGAGGAATGCAATGATGCTATTAAAAGATTATTTACAAGTATTAATATGGACGGAATAAAAAAATTCATTGAAGATATAGAATGTATATCAAATATAAGAAAAGAGTTTTATAATAATATTATAGAGCAAAGATATGAGATTATAAAAAATACATATGAAAATATAAGTTCAAAAGTAAAAAATAATAAAACAATAAAATAGTAAGTTAAAAATAAAAAATGGGGATTGACAAATATAAATTCTATATGATAAAATAGTAAACATAATTTAAGAGTTTACCTAGAATATATATTTGAGCGGTAAAGGGCAATTATAAATATAAATGTTGCCTACACTTATAAAGTAAGATTATATAAAGTCTTGCAAAGGAGTCTTAAAAAGATTTCTTTGTAAGGCTTTTTTGTTTTTTTATCTAAGAAAAATTTTAAAACTATGGCTTTCTATATAAAAAATGCAATTACTATACAGAAAGTTATATTGTAAAATTTCTATTATTAGCTAAAACATGTATAATATATAAATAGGGGGATGAAAAATATGAGTATAATACAAGTTAAAAATTTAAACAAAGAATTTAAAATTAAAGAAAAAGAAAAGGGAATAAAAGGAAGCATAAAATCAATAATTAAACCTAAATATAGAATTGTTAAAGCAGTAAATGATATAAGCTTCGAAGTAGAAAAAGGAGAGATTATAGCCTTTATTGGACCAAATGGAGCAGGAAAAAGTACAACAATAAAAATGTTAACAGGAATTTTGTATCCAAGTAGTGGAGAGATAAAAGTAATGGAATTAGAACCATCAAAAAAACGAAAAATGCTATCACACAAAATAGGAACTGTTTTTGGACAAAAAGAACAACTATGGACACATTTAACTCCATATGACAACTTTAAATTTTTTGGAGCAATATATGATATACCAAATAATGAAATAGAAGAAAGAATAGAAGATTTAAAAAATACATTTGAAATACGGAGATTTTATAAATACACCAGTTAGAAATTTATCATTAGGACAAAGAATTAGATGTGAAATAGTAGCATCATTAATACATAAACCAGATATATTGTTTTTAGATGAACCAACTATAGGATTAGATCCAGTTGTAAAAGAAAATATAAGAAATCTAATAAAAAAGATGAACAAAGAATATAATACAACAATATTTTTAACAAGTCATGATGTAGGTGATATAGAAAAACTATGTAAAAGAGTTATTATAGTCAATCATGGAAAAATAATAATGGATGATACGATGAATAATTTAAAATATCATTATTTAAATAAAAAAATAATAGAAGTAAAAATGAAAGAAAATGTAAAATTAAAAAATGAAGAGGGTATAACAATATTAAAAGATAATGGCAATAGTTTTAAAATTGAATTAGACATTCAGAAAAAGAGTGTATCTGATATTATAAAAATGTTAGATGCAGATAAAATTATAGATATAAATATATCTAATATACCATTAGAAGACATAATTACACAAATTTATAAAGGAGAAAAAATATAATTTAGAAATTAAATATTGGTAGAATAAATGATGTGTAAAAATTTCATATTTTAATAATATACTGTAACCTATAACAAAAAGACTGTGAAAATATTATGAAAACCAAGAAAAAAGCACATTGAAGGAGGAAAAAATGAAAAAATATTTATACATTTACAAAGCAACATTAATAGAAAATTTAAATTATATACCCAATATTATTTTAGGATTTATAAATTTTTTTGTAATGATGTTTGTATTTTTAAATCTATGGCAATATATTTATTCAGATAGTAGTCAAATTATAAATGGATATACTAATTCGCAAATGATATGGTATGTGTTAATAACAGAAGTTTTATGGTTTGGTACAAGAAATAAAATTCTAACCAAAGAAATAAGTCAAGATATAAAATCTGGAAATATAGCATACAACATAAATAAACCATATAACTATGTTTTTTATATTATAGCAAAACACTTAGGAGAAATTACAATCAAATTTATATTGTTTACAATAGTTGGAATAATTATAGGAATGTGTTTTGTGGGACCTATTGAAAATTTTAATTTTATGAATATTGTATTTCTTTTAATAACTGTATTATTAGGAATATTAATAAATTCTATTTTAAGAATAATGATTAGTATATTTTCATTTTGGATAGAAGATTCAACACCATTCCATTGGGTGTATGATAAATTAATATTAGTACTTGGAACACTTTTTCCAATCGAAATGTTTCCAAAAGTTTTACAACCAATAATGAAATTTACACCAATATATGTTGTAACATATGGACCAGCAAAATTAATTATAGACTTTAGTATGCAAAATTTTATACATATTTTAGTGGCACAGATAATTTATTTAGTAATTACAATATCATTAATAGTTATTCTATATAAAAAGGGGGTAAAGAAATTAAATGTTAATGGAGGCTAAAAATCAAATAAAAGTTATAGCATTATCTGTTAAATATAATATAATGAGGCAAATGACTAATAAAGTAACATTTATGACAAATATATTATTTATGATACTAAATAATGCAAGTTTTATAGTTCAATGGATAATATTATTTAGTTTGAAAGATGAAATAGGAGGATATACAATAAAAGAAGTTTTATTATTATGGGGGTTAGCTGCAAGTACATATGGAATTGCTCATATAGTATTTCTTAAAGCGTTTGAGATACCAGATTTAATAATAAATGGAAAGTTAGACTCATTTTTAGTACAGCCTAAAAATGTATTTTTAAGTGTTATAACATCAGATACAAGCATATCAGCAATAGGTGACCTTATTTATGGATATATTTGCTTGTGTTTATATGGAATTACAATAAAGAACTTTTTACTATTTACGTTTTTTTCAATTACAGGAGCAATTATAATAACAGCTTTTGCAAGTATAGTCCGGAAGCCTATCATTTTGGCTTGTAAAAGCAGATGTACTTGCAGATTCGCTTAATAATATAATGGTTAGTTTTGCAACATATCCAGGTACAATATTTAAAAAAGGAATAAAGTTAATCTTGTATACTGTAATACCAGTTGGAATTGCAAATTATATACCAGTAGATACAATTATAAACTTCAATTTAGGAAACTTTTTATTTGTAATGTTATTTACAATAGTATTATCTACTATAGCATTTATAATATTTTACAAAGGATTAAAAAGATACTCATCATCAAATTTAATGAGTTCTAGAATTTAAAGTGAAAAGTGGACAAATTTGGACAAAGAGACTGTTCTCTTGTCCAAATTTGAGTAACTCTTATCACATTACATTATGCATACCTAATGCATACATTAGATGCAAAAGATGTGCATACAACTTGACATGTTATGTAAATTATTGTATCATATATCCTAATGTAACATTTATAATGTTAACATTTTTATATAGATGGCGTAAGGCCCACCACCCAATTATCTAATTAGATAGAATGTTATATGCATTTATTTGATTAGTGTATAGATTATAAGAATATCCGCAGCAAATCAAATATGGAGGGAGAAAATCATGAAAAGGTTATTTTTGGCAGTAATTTCACTTGTAAGTGCAATGATTTGCATTGTATTTGGTAGCAGTGTAGTAAGTGCAGCTGAAACTGATGCATTGGAATATGTAATTCAGAAAGGCTCAATATACTACGAGTCCGCATCCGGTTTTGGAACTGGTCGGAGAGGTGTTGTATGCGAAGACAATCCGTATACAGTAAATCCTTGTTATGCAGGGATTAATGGATATGCATACTTAGATGAAGAAGGAAGAGTTCTTGTTTCTGAGTATGATGAATCCACTACAGATATAGATATACCACCAGCACCAGAAGGTACTTTCAAGCTCTACAAACACTTCAGAACAGCCAATTACCGAAATGGTTGGGTTGATTCTAATTGTGTTATGAAAGTTTCTAAGAAAACAGACGTTCATTTAACAGAAGAACCATTAGAGTTTTCTGAAGATACTCCGGTAGAACCCGAAAAAGTGGTTGATAAGATAAGTCAAGATGTCAAAAAAGACATGCATACTTGTATTGTCATTGATTATTCGGGAAGCATGTCCGACAATCAGCGTGAAGTTGTTGATTTATTGGGAACAATAGAATTTAATGCAAATACAACAATAATTGTGTTTGCTGATACATTCGAAATTGTAACCCATGAAGAATTAAAAAGTGAGCAGTTTGACGTTGGCGGTGCTACACATATGTATCAAGCAATTAACGGAGCTCTTGAACTTGGTACAGAACAACTTATCATTATAAGTGATTTGCAAACATATGATGATGTAGAATTGATGGAATCAAGTGATAAACTGAGAAAAGTGACCGTATATGATCCTGATGAGGATGAATTTGATTCGTCTACTATAGACGAATTAAAAGAAAAATTGGGTTACTTTTCTAGAATAA
>ULZB01027922.1_pt1 | contig 32484 bp, 37 predicted proteins | sample 1962691 | NCBI WGS metagenome assembly ULZB01 (sample SAMEA4835878, study PRJEB28245) | human gut metagenome | biome: gut microbiome; material: fecal sample | place: Denmark | collected 2008 | reverse complement strand
AATGGAAGAAATAGTTTTATAGTTAGATACAAGATAATTAGTAAATAGCGATTTTCTAAAGAATTTTAGAGATTATAAAGAAATATAAAAGTAAAGTGAAAAATAAGAAATAATTGATTGTTTAATTCTATTAATGCTTAATGTAAATAAGAATAATTATTTACATTAAGCATTTTAAATAATTTATCGTAAAAGATTGATTTGAAATATAATCAATCTTTTTTATTGTTTGAACTTAATAATATTGAAGATATTAAATAAAAATTAAGAAATATTTAATGATTTATTCTTAGTTTCATTATATAATTCTCATGAGGTGTTTTTATGAAATATGATTGTTTAATTGTTGATGATGAAATTGAGCTTGCAAATAATACTTGTGAATATCTAAATTTATTTGGAGTAAAATCATTTGCTTGTTATAATCAAAATGAATGTGATGAATTTTTTAAAGAAAATGATACCTCTTTAATTCTTTTAGATATAAATTTATCTGACGGTTCTGGATTTGAACTATGTAAGAAAATAAGAAAAAATAAAGATATACCAATTTTATTTATTTCTGCTAGAAATACAGATGATGATAAAATAATTGCTTTAAATATAGGAGGAGATGACTATATTGAAAAGCCTTATTCATTAGGAGTATTACTGGCTAAAGTTAAAGTGGTTTTAAAAAGATATGGAAAAGATAATATAAAAAGATATGATGATGGAAATTTAATAGTTGATTATATGGATAAAAAAGTTTCTGTTAAAAATAAAGATATAAAATTAACTTCTTTAGAATTTAAATTATTAACATATTTAATTAGCAACAAAGGAAGATTAGTTACTAAACTTGAGTTATTCGAAAATGTTTGGAATGATAAATTTACTCAAGATGGAACTTTGAATGTACATATAAGAAAATTAAGAGAGCAAATAGAAGAAGATCCAAATAATCCACAATATATTATTACTGTATGGAAGGAGGGATACCGATTTAATCGGTAAATAAGTTATGAAAAGAAGATATTTAATTTTATTTATTATATTTACTTTTGTTTTCGAATTATTTGTAGTTATATATAATATAAAAGAAAAAACAGAGTATGCAAATGATGTAATTAAAATAAATGAATTAGTAAGTAGTATAAAAGAAAATTATGGTGATACTTCTAAATATCCTAAATATTTTGATTATACAGTAATAGACAATAGTGGAAATTTAATTTATAAAACCAAAGATGATTTAAGTCAGTCTTTAAATGAAGCTTATAAAAATAGAGATACAATAATAGATTTGATTATTGATAACGAAGTCAAAGGAAAAATTATTATATGTAATGATGTTAAAGGTATTGTTAATCGACATAATAATATTTATATTAATATTATTATTTGGGTTTCAAGCATACAATTAATAGCATTAATAATATATTACATAGTTTTATATAAAAAAATATTAGAGCCTTTTAATAAGATGAAAAATTTTGCTATCAGAGTATCTAATGGAAATTTAGATATTCCATTAGAAATGGATAGAAAAAATAATTTTGGAGCATTTACAGAAGCTTTTGATATTATGAGATATGAAATAAAAAAAGCTAGAATAGCTGAAAAAAAGACTATTGAAGATAAAAAAGAATTAGTGGCTAAACTAAGTCATGATATAAAAACTCCAATAGCTTCTATAAAATCATCTTCTGAATTAGGTCTAGCAATTTCAAATGATGAAAAAACTAAAGAATGTTTTAAATCAATAAATCAAAAATCTGATCAAATTAATATATTAGTAACTAATTTATTTAATGCAACTTTAGAGGAATTAGAGGAACTTAATATTAATCCAATAGAACTTAAAAGCAATATAGTAAAAGAACTAATTGATAATGCAGATTATTTGAATAGAAATAATAAATATTCTGTACCAGAATGCAAAATTTTTGGAGATAAATTACGCTTGCAACAAGTATTTGACAATATATTTGCAAATTCGTATAAATATGCAAATACAAAAATAGAAACAAAAATATTTATAGAAAATGAATATTTAGTAGTTTCAATTAGAGATTTTGGAAATACTATTAATGATGAAGAAGTACCTTTGTTAACTGAAAAATTTAAAAGAGGTACAAACACAGGAAGTATTGAGGGTGCAGGTTTAGGATTATACATATCTAAAGAATTATTAAGGAAAATGAATGGCAATTTGGAAATTAAAAGTGAGAATCCAGGTTTTAACACAATAATATATTTAAGGATTATTTAAGAAATACTTAAAGTTTCTTAAGAATTATTTTTGTATAATAATTTTATAAAGTTTGAAAAAATCGGATGATTTGTAATTACAATTCTCAGAGAAACTTTAAGGAGGAATTAATGATGGATAAAAAAGTTTTAATAAAAACTGAAAAATTATGCAAAACTTTTTCTAATAATGGAGTTATGCAACATGTATTAAGTAATGTTGATTTAGAAATTTATGAAGGAGATTTTACAGTAATAATGGGACCAAGTGGTGCTGGTAAATCTACTTTATTATATGCATTATCTGGAATGGATAAACCAACACTAGGAAACATCTATTTTAATGATTTAAACATTGCTAAATTAAATCAAGATAATTTATCATTGTTTAGAAGAAAAAACTGTGGATTTGTTTTTCAGGCAATTTATTTAGTAGATTCAATGAGTATAATGGATAATATCTTATCAAGTGGCTTATTAGTCAAAAAAAATAAAAAAGAAATTATTGCAAATGCTTATAATTTATTAGAAAAAGTAAATATCAAAAAGGAATATGCAAAAAAATTTCCAACTCAAATATCTGGAGGAGAAGCTCGGACGTGTTGGAATTGCAAGAGCATTAATAAATAATCCAAATGTCCTATTTGCGGATGAACCAACAGGTGCACTTAATTCGAAAACAGGAGCAGATGTATTAGATTTATTTACATCTTTTAATGAAGCAGGTCAATCTATTGTAATGGTTACACATGATATTAATTCAGCTAGAAGAGGAAATAGAATAATTTATATAAAAGATGGTCAAGTAGCAGGTGAATGCAACTTAGAAAAATATAGTAAAAATAATGATGAAAGAAATAAAATGCTTTCAGATTTCTTAGTAAGAATGGGGTGGTAATTATGAAAGAGTGGTTACTATCAAAATCCAATATAAGAAATAGCAAAGGTCTAACAATAGGATTAATTATACTAATAATTTTAGCAACTAGTTTTTTAAATATAATGTTAGTAATTTTTACGGATTTTACAGGAAATGCAGAAAAAAATGCCATGAAACTTAATAGTGAAGATGCATATATATTACTTAATGGAGATATATCAAAAATTGAAGATAACTATATAGAGACTCTTATAAATGATGATGTCCAAAATTACGAAGTTATAAGAACCGTAGGATTTTTAACAGATACTCCATATGGAGAGGGGACTGTAACTCCATTGGTGCTTTTAGAAAATGCCAAAATGGCTTTAAATTGTGAAATTGGAAAGACAGAAATTATTGAAGAAGATTTAAGCATTTTATCTGAATACATATATTTACCATACCAATATCATACAGGTGGAAATTATAATATTGGAGATGAATATGAATTAAAAATATTGGATAAAATTTATAATTTCAAAATAAAAGGTTTTACAAATAATATAATTACTGGGTCATATAATTGTGGTACTATAAATGCTATAGTTGATGATATTACATATAACAAAATTGTAGAAAGTACACGGAGAACCATGGAAATACATATATATAAAATTTGATTTAAAACCAGAAGTTGATAGTACAAAATTTGTTAATGAAATATCAAATAAAGTTTCTAAAGATAATTCATTAGTAACAATAAATTATTATACTCTTGAAGATGCATTATATAGTAGAACTTTTATTTCTGTAATTTTAGGAGTAAGTTTTTTAGTTATAAGTTTAATAATATTAATAATAGTGTTTTTGATGTTGGCAAATAACATTTCAAATTATATTAAGGAAAATATCAAAACTTTAGGGGTTATAAAAGCAATTGGTTATACTGGTAAAAATATAAAACTTTCATTTGTGCTTCAATTTGTAATTATTACAATAGTCGGAAGTTTAATTGGTATTAGTTTATCATATTTAATGCTACCTTCTGTAATAAAAATTATGGTATCACAAATTGGTATACCATATACAATTAGTTTTAACTTAGTATCTTCAATAATAACAATACTTAGTTTGATAATAATTATAATATTAACAGTATTGTTTATTGTAAGAAAAACAAATAAAATTCAGCCAATTACTGCTTTAAGGGAAGGAATAGAAACACATAGTTTTAAGAAAAATAGGATAGAATTAGAAAAAACAAAATTACCAATTAATATAAGTTTGGCTTTAAAAACAATGTTTACTAATATTAAACAAAATATGGCAACATTTATAATTGTATTTTTCTTAGTATTTGCAGGAGTAATTGCTTTAGTTATGTTTCAAAATTTTTCTGCCAAACCTAAATTATCTTTATTAACATTTGAAATATGTGATGGTGCTATTAAGACAGATTCTGATACAAATAAAGCAGTATATAATTATATAAAAAGCCTCGATGGTGTAAATAATACTAGATTAATATCAGATATAAATGTAGAAACAGAAAACGTTAAATTAGTAACTTATATTATGGATGATACAGAGCAGTTAAATAATAAAGATGTATGTTATAAAGGTAGATTACCAAAATATGATAATGAAATAGCAATATCAGGAAAGTATTGTAAAAAATATAATTATAATATTGGTGATGAAATTGAAATTGGAAGAGGAGATATTAAAGAAAAATTTTTAATAACTGGTTTTGTTCAGACAACAAATAATAATGGTCAAGAAGCGGTTATTTTAAGTGATGGAATAGAAAAAATTGTAGGAACAAATTATGATAAGCTATATTATTTTGATACAGAGGATACTACTAATGTTAATGAATGTATAGAAAAAGTAAAAAATGAATTTGGTGATAGAATATCTTTAACTGTAAATTTTGAAGAAGTAATGAAAGGATCAATATCTGTATTTAAAACAATTTCAAATGCTATGGTAGTTATAATGATGACTGTATGTGTTTTAGTAATTCTATTAGTATTATATTTATTAATAAAAACTTTAATAATTAATAAAAAGAAAGAATATGGAATATTAAAAGCTTTGGGGTATACTTCTAAAAATATAATTGTTCAAAATGCAATAAGTTTTATGCCATCAATTATATTATCAGTTATAATTTCTTGCATAGTATCATGTTTTATTGTTAATCCATATCTTACTCTTATAATGAGTATGTTTGGAGTAATGAAAGTTACTTTTGAAATACCAGTTACATTGGTAATATGTATGGGAATAGGATTTGTGATTTTATCATTTATATTTGCTTTAGTATTATCACTTAGAATAAAGAAAATTGAACCATATAAATTATTAAATGGAGAGTAAAATAAATAAAAAAAGAAAGGATATAAGGTGATTAAAAATGAATAAAAAGGAATTTATAGAAAAATTTTCAAAACAAACTAACTATGATGAAAGAAAATGTAATCTAATTAATAGTATAATTGAAGATACTTTTATTATAGGAAAGAATAATAAAGAAAGAATGATATCAAAATTTAAAGAAAAACTAAATATTGAAGAAGAAGAAGCAAATAAGATATATGAAATTGCAATGCAAATAATAGGAACAGGGATCAAAGATAAATTGAAACATCCTTTTAAAAATCAGGGTTAGTAATATAGTTTAATATTACTGAAGAAAAGATATTGGCAATTTACTATTAGATTTAAGTTAATAAGATAAAAGAAAGAGAATGGAATGCTACAAAAGTAAAAATCCATTCTTTTTTATACCTAGCTTTTTATTATGACTAATTTATAAAGAATTAAAAAATCAAGAGCAAAAATATTTTAATATTTGTAAAGTTGTGTTATACTAAATGCATGATGTAAAGAAATGAGAGGTGTATAAGTATGCAACAGATAACTAATATTCAAGATTTAAAAACAGCAGTAAATGAAAATGGCGAAATGGTTATAACTTTAGACAATGACAATATTGTTATTATGAAAATGGAAGAATATAGAAAAAAGTTAATGAAAGAAGAGATTGAAAAACACTTATTAAAAGCAGAAGACGATATAAAAAACGGAAGAGTTAGAGAAGCAAGAGAAGTTTTTAAGGAGTGGAAAGAGCAATATGGAATATAAAGTTAAATTAACGCAAGAGTTCATAGATGAATTTGAAGAAATATGTAGATACATTTCTAACAAACTAAAAAGTACTGATGCTTCTGATAGATTAAGAGAGAAAGTAATGTATAATGTTCTTTTACTCGAAAGTTCTCCTAGAATGTTTGTAGAAATTGAGAAAACAGATAGAACGGAAAGACAATATAGAAGAATAGTTATAAATAATTATGTTATTTTATATACAATAGATGAATATGAACAGATAGTATATGTGGCTCATGTTTATTATTGTGGAAGAAATTATATAGACGATTTAATGTAGTTTATTAATGGAAATAGTAATATCATGTAATAATTTTATATGGTTATTATATGAGTAAAATGATTAAAAAGTAATGGAATTGAGGTTAATATATGGTTAAATATGTAATATTGGATTTTGGAATGGTTTTGGCATATCCTACAACTGGCAATTGGCATATAACACCAAAATTTATGGAATTAGTAGATATAAGTAAAATAGAAAGAGAAAGTTTAAAGAAAGCTTTTAATAATAATAAAGAAATTTTAGATAGAAAAGTATTAAATCTTGAAGAAGAATACAATATGTTTTTAGAATTTTATAATAATGTATTATTAGAATGTAAGTATCCTAACTACAATATAGAAATAAGTAAAAAGATCGCATATAATAGAACCTATGAAAGTGATAAATATAAACCATATGATTCAATAAAAGAAGAATTAACAGAATTGTCAAAAAAATATAAATTATTATTATTATCGGATAATTGGCCCGATGCGATTGATTCATTAAAAGAGTATGGAATATATGATTTATTTTCAAGAGTTTATATTTCATCTATATATGGGCAATTAAAGAAAGATGGAGATTTCTTTTATAATCCTATAAAAGATTTTAATATTGCTGAAGGTGAAGCTATTTTTATAGATGATAGTGAAAAGTTATTAGAAATAGCTGTAGATAAAGGATTGAAAGTTATATTGATGGATAGAGAAGGTAGAATTGAAAAATCTAAATTTAAAATCATACATAATTTGAAGAACATTTGGTGAACTATGCTTTACTCAGTATACATATAAAAATTCAGATAGTAACAGGACATTTAAATCTAGAAAAATAATCTAATAGAAAATTACAATATTGATAAAGAAAATCTGTTTGTAATTATACTGCAAAATGTAGGCTAATAAAATGTAAAAAAGAGAATGGAAGACACAAAGAACAATCCATTCTAATTAAAAATAAATTTGTAATTTAATAATCTTAAAAAATTATTTTTCATCATAAATTAATATAACAATGTGATTCTATTTCCAATTTTTTCTATAATACCATCACTTTTTAAACTACTTAATTCTCTCATCATAGCACTTCTATCAATACTTAAGTAATCTGCAAGGTCTGTTAGAGAAAATGGTATGGTAAAAGATTTACTCATGTTTCTAGTAGATATAATTGTAAAATAAGCTAAAATTTTTTCTCTTATAGTTCGCTTACTTAAAAGTTCTATTCTCATATTCAAATCTATAATTTGATTTAAAAATAAAGATGGTAAAGTTTGTAGTAGTTTGTTATGAAACTTGCAATGGTCATTACATTTATTTTCTACATTATCATAACTAAAAAACATAACTAAACTATTTTTTTTTGCTTCTACAAATAGTTCATTATTTGTATTAACAGTATAAAAAATTTCTCCAAAGATATCATTCGTAGAAAAATGTTCTACAATAGTTCTATTTCCATTAAAATCATAACGAATTAAATTTGCTTCACCAGATAAAAGTAAGCAAAATTGGTTTCTTTTTGCGATATATGTTGTTATTACTTCTCCTTTTTTAAAGGATTTTTCTTGGATTTTTGAGCAGTTTTTTGAAAAGTCTTTAAAAAATTCAGAATAATTAGTCATTTTTATTTCACTTCTTTCTATTCTTTCTAAAAGTTTGGAATTTACAACTAGTTTTTTATAGATTTTTTTCTTGTAATGTTACCGCCTAGCTAATTGTTATATATTTTTAAAAACCAATCTTGAAGCGTGGAGAGTGAGAGCAGTTAGGTACTTTTATACCACGCAGTATAGGTAGAAGAGTAGGATAGGGTGTGCCATCGGCGATTGGTTTTTAAAAATATATAACAATTAGTTAGGCTAGTGAGTGCTTTTTAATAAGTTGTGAATACTATATTATTTATTTTTCAATATTATACACAACTTCTGTTGCAAATGCAACAGAAAAGAGATAGACGTAATAACTTTGTTACAAAATTGTAATAAAAAAAATTAAATGTCGATTCCTTAGAAATAACAATGAAAAATTTTGTGTAAATTAAAAAAATCATAATCTGTTGCATTTGCAACAGAAAAACAAAAAAGTTAATGTATAATAAAGACATCAAAACACATGGGGGAGGAAAATAAAAATGAAGGTAATAAAAAGAGATGGAAGAGCAGTAGACTACGATAGAGAAAAAATTAAGATCGCGATAGAAAAAGCAAATAGTGAAGTAAAAGGAAGACAAAAAGCTACTAAAGAAGAAATTAAAGAAATAACTAATTATATAGAAGAATTAGATAGAAAAAGAATATTAGTAGAAGATATACAAGATTTAATAGAGCAAAAATTAATGGATTTTAAGAAATTTGAACTTGCTAAAAAATATATAGTATATAGATATACAAGAGCTTTAGTTAGAAAACAAAATACTACAGATGAATCAATCTTAGGATTAATAAAGAATCAAAATAAAGAACTTGCAGAAGAAAACTCAAATAAAAATGCAGTACTTGCTTCTACACAAAGAGATTATATAGCAGGAGAAGTTTCAAAAGATTTAACAAAAAGAATGTTATTACCTGAAAAAATTACAAAGGCACATGAAGAAGGAATATTACATTTTCATGATGCAGATTATTTTTTACAACCTATTTTTAACTGTTGTTTAATTAACATTGGAGATATGTTAGATAATGGAACAGTAATGAATGGAAAATTAATAGAGAGTCCAAAAAGTTTCCAAGTTGCATGTACAGTTACAACACAAATTATAGCAGCTGTTGCAAGTAACCAATATGGTGGACAATCTGTAGATTTAAAACATTTAGGAAAATATTTAAGAAAAAGTAAAGAAAAATTTAAAAGAGAATTAGAAAATACATATAAAGATACATTATCTCAAGAAATTATAGACAGTATTGTAGAAAAAAGATTAAAAACAGAACTTGCAGCAGGTGTTCAAACAATACAATATCAAATTAATACATTAATGACAACAAATGGACAATCTCCTTTTGTAACATTATTTTTAAACTTAGATGAAGAAAATGAATATATAGAAGAAAATGCAATGATTATAGAAGAAATTCTAAAGCAAAGATATGAAGGTATTAAGAATGAAAAAGGAGTATATGTAACTCCAGCTTTCCCAAAATTAATATATGTACTATATGACCATAACTGTTTAAAAGGTGGAAAATATGATTATTTAACAAAACTTGCAGTTAAATGTTCTTCAAAAAGATTATATCCAGATTATATATCTGCTAAAAAGATGAAAGAAAATTATGAAGGAAATGTATTTAGCCCAATGGGATGTAGAAGTTTCTTATCACCATGGAAAGACGAAAATGGAAAATATAAATTTGAAGGTAGATTTAATCAAGGTGTTGTAAGTATTAACTTACCACAAATTGGTATTGTAGCAGATGGAGATGAAGAAAAGTTCTGGAAGCTATTTGATGAAAGATTGGAATTATGTTTTGAAGCATTAATGTGTAGACATTATGCATTACTTGGAACTTTATCAGATACTAGTCCAATTCATTGGAAATATGGAGCTGTAGCTCGTTTAAAATCAGGAGAGAAAATAGATGAACTATTAAAAGGTGGATATTCAACATTATCTTTAGGATATATAGGAGTTTATGAAGTAACAAAAATAATGAAAGGTGTATCACATACAACAGAAGAAGGACATGAATTTGCAGTTAAAGTAATGAATCACTTAAGAGAAGCTACAGATAGATGGAAAAAAGAAACAGGGCTTGGATTTGCTTTATATGGAACACCAGCAGAAAGTTTATGTTATAGATTTGCTAAGATTGATAAAGAAAAATTTGGTGAAATTCAGGATGTAACAGATAAGGGATATTATACAAATTCATATCATGTTGATGTAAGAGAAAAAATTGATGCATTTAAGAAATTATCATTTGAAAGTGAATTCCAAAAAATATCTTCAGGTGGAGCTATTTCATATATAGAGATACCAAATATGAGAAATAACTTAAAAGCATTAGAAGAAATTGTTAAATTTATTTATGATAATATCCAATATGCAGAATTTAATACTAAATCAGATTATTGCCATGTATGTGGATTTGATGGAGAAATTATTATAAATGATAATAATGAATGGGAATGCCCACAATGTGGAAATAAAGATCATAATAAAATGAATGTTACTAGAAGAACTTGTGGTTATTTAGGAGAAAACTTCTGGAATGAAGGAAAAACAAAAGAGATAAAAGCAAGAGTATTACATTTATAAAAATATAAAATACATAAGAGAGAAGGCGATAAAATGAACTATGCAACGATAAAAGAATGTGATGTGGCAAATGGACCTGGAGTTAGAGTTTCACTATTTGTTAGTGGATGTAATCATCATTGCAAAGGATGTTTTAATGAAATTGCTTGGAATTTTAACTATGGAAATGAGTTTAATCAAGAAACAATCGATAAAATTTTAAAAGATTTAGATAAAGATTATATCGAAGGTTTATCTTTACTTGGTGGAGAACCACTAGAATATGTAAATCAAAAAGGATTAGTAGATTTAGTAAAACAAGTGAAAGAAAAATTTCCAAATAAGACTATATGGTGTTATACAGGATTTGATTTTGAAAAAGATGTAATGGGAAAAATGTATAATGTATGGGATGAGACAAAAGAACTTGTTCAAAATATAGATGTTATTGTTGATGGAAAATTTGAGATGGAGAAAAAGAATCCATCACTAAAATTTAGAGGTTCAGAAAATCAAAGACTTATAGATGTTAAAAAAAGTATGAAAGAGCAAAAAATTATTTGGGCTGATGTGGAAGATGAAGAAATAAGAAGAGCAAATTAAAATAGACTTTTTTAGGACGAAATTAAATGAACATTTGATTTCGTCCTAAATTATTTTGTTAGAAAGTATATACTAAACAGAATCATGATAGAATTAAGTGAATAAGTAAAAGAAAATATGATTTTATACAAATTTGAAGTAAAACTGCAAATTTGTATAAAATGTTTTAAGATAAAATCATAAGCATGGAAATTCATATGATTAATTATATAAAAAGAAGTATGGAAGAACAATTAAAGAAAATAGACTATTTTATTTAACAGATTCTCAAGTTTTTCATACAATAAAAAATGGTAGAATAAAAAATAAAGTTGAACTGACTCTTCAGTCTAAAGACATGAAGAGTTTTTTATGATATTAATAATCTAAAAAACTAAAAATTAAATACAAGGAGAAAACGAATGAGCAAAAGATTATATAATTATATAGAAATAACAGATTTAAAAGATATGTTAAATAAAACAAGGAATTTATATGGAGAAAGACCAGCATATAAAATAAGAATAGAAGATGGAAAATATCAAATTTTTACACATAATGAAGTACGAGATATGGTAAACTCATTGGGAACAGCATTAATAGATTTAGGGCTAAAAGGAAAAAGAGTAGCAATAATTGGTGAAAATAGATATGAATGGGAACTTGCTTATTTATCAATAACTTGTGGAACTGGAACAGTTGTACCACTTGATAAATCATTACCTGAAAATGAATTAGAATCATTAATAGAAAGGTCCGATATTGAAGCAATATTCTTCTCAAAAAAATATTCAAAAACTATTGAAAAAGTTAAGTTTAGTGAGAAAAATAAATTAAAACATTTAATTTCAATGGATTTAGATGTACATACAGATGGAGTTTATTCACAAAAAGAATTAATAAAATCAGGTAAAAAATTATTAGAAGAAGGAAATACAGAATTTATTGATGCATGTATAAATCCAGAAGAAATGAGTATTATGTTATTTACATCAGGAACTACATCAAAAGCTAAAGTAGTTAGTCTTTCTCATAAAAATATCTGTTCAAATTTAATGGATTTAGCAAGTATATTAGATGTAACAAGTGATGACATTTTACTTTCTGTATTACCATTACACCATGTTTTTGAATGTACAGTTGGTTTCTTGTTTTCTTTATATAAAGGAGCTCAAACTGTATTTTGTGATGGAATAAGACATATAGTAGACAACCTAAATGAATATCATGTTACAGTTATGGCTTGTGTTCCAGGTATATATGAGAGAATATTTAGTATGATTAGAAGAAAAATAGAAAAACAAGGAAAATTGCAAGAAATATTAGATTGTGAAGAAAAATATAAGAATGCTTCTATGAATGATAAAAAAGAAGTGTTTAAAGAAATTCATGATATGATTGGTTCTAAAGTTAAGCTATTTATAAGTGGTGCAGCAGCTTTAGATTCGAAAATAGAAGAAAAATATAGGTTACTTGGGATAAATTTAGTTCAAGGATATGGTTTAACAGAAACATCTCCAGTTGTTGCAATTGGAACCAATAAATATTATAAAACTGGTTCAATTGGGAAATCAGTTCCAAGTGTTGAGGCAAAAATAGTAGATAAAAATGATGAGGGAATTGGCGAATTAGTAGTTAAAGGTCCTAGTATAATGCTTGGATACTATGGAAATGAAGAAGAGAGTAAAGAAGTTCTTAAAGATGGATGGTTTTATACAGGAGATTTAGCAAAAATTGATGAAGATGGTTATATATATATATGTGGAAGAAAGAAAAGCGTAATTGTTTTAAAAAATGGCAAAAATATTTTTCCGGAAGAAATGGAAAATTTAGTTAATAAAATAGAAGGTGTAAATGAATCTTTTGTATTTGGAAAACAATTATCAGAAGATAAAGAAAATATAAAAATAAATGTAAAAATTGTTTTTGACAGGGAAAGAGTAAAAGATGTATACAAAGTGGAGACAGATGAAGAAATCTATCAGGCAATTTTAAGTAAAGTAAAAGAAATTAATCAAACAATGCCAAAATATAAAGCAATAAGAGGAATGATATTAACTGAAGTTCCTTTAATTAAAACTACTACTAATAAAATAAAGAGACAAGAAAATTTAGATATAATTGAAAAAAATGAAAAATGACATAGGTAAGAGGAATCAGGTATGGACGGAGAATTTTGGGATAACTGTTAGATAATCAAAATAACACGAATACTATGAAAAAAGGAACGGGTGGACAAGAAAATCGTCCCTTTTGTCCACCTTAAATCATTATTTATAGCTTTCTATATATAATGCTTTTGCAATATAAGGTGTTACTTCATTTATATCATACCAACCTGAGCTTTTGCTATTATTTTGAAGTCCATTTGGGTTAGAAACATAAACTTTTCCGAAGTCCATCAGTAGCAAGTAAAACCATATAATGAGAGCTAGTTGTCCACCTATTGTTTGTAGGTTTATTCCATACACAAATAAGAATAGGTCTGTTACTTTTTAAATGTTTTTCAATATATGTATTTGATAGATGTTCAGAATCATAAAAGAAATCTGAATTAGTAATTCCAAAGGTAGAAGATAATTCTTTTGAAATTGTTTCATTGTCTAAAACTGGATAATACTTTTTTCTAAGTTCTCCAGGAGTATAGTTTTTATTGTATCCACTTAATATAGTAGCTATTGCAGTTATTCCACATCCATTATCAGTCATAGTACCGCCCCAATACTCTAAATTACTCCAAGAACTGTAACCATTTTGTTTATATTCTTTGTAAACTTTTTTGTTTTTCTCCTCAGTAGTAAAAGTAGAAAAATATCCATCTTTATCTTTAACTTCTTGCATACCTAGCCCAGGATAATTTTTGTTATAATCTTCTTTAATTACATTATAGCTTGATTTACTTTGTATTTTAGGAATTTCTATACTAGAATTGTTAGAAATATAATTAATTATAAGATTATAAAATCTTATACAAAGAACGATTAATAATACTATAATAAATAATGGTACTATTATTTTTTTTACATTTAACTTTCTCTTATTTTTCATCATTTTAGAAAACCTCCTTAGTACTTGTTTATAGTATAAGGATAAAATAAAAAGATTGTTTTAAGAAATAATTAATAAAAACTTAAAATTTTCTTACAATTCACATTATGAAATGAAAAGCAAATAAAAATATGTTATAATTTAACTTGAAAAACAGGTTACTATTTATTATATTGTGCCAAGTTTTTCGGGGAAAATATGGTATTTATAAGAAATTTTATCTTGTTTTATAGAAAAAGTATTATGTATAATTTTTTTTATAAATACTATATTTACTAATTAAATATAAAAACAGGGGATAAATTTATGAATGTATTAGTATTAGACGATGAAAAGGAAATTGCAGATTTAATAGAATTATATTTAAAAAATGAAGATTATAATGTATATAAATTTTATACATCAGAAGAAGCAATAAATTGCATTAATACAGTAAAATTGGATTTTGCAATATTAGATGTAATGATAAAAGGAAAAGATGGATTTGAAATCTGTAAGTTTATTAGAGATAAGAATTTAAAATTTCCAATTATAATGCTTACAGCGAAAATAGAAGATAAAGACAAAATTACAGGGTTAACACTTGGAGCAGATGATTATATGACAAAACCATTTAATCCACTTGAACTAATTGCAAGAGTTAAATCACAGGCAAGAAGATATACAAAATATAATGATAGAAATGATGAAGAAAAAATATTTATAGATGGACTAGAAATATGTAAGGAAAAACATAAATGTCTATTATATGATGAAGAAATAGAGTTAACACCTCTAGAATTTGATATATTACTATATTTAGCAAATAATAGAGGACATGTAGTGAGTTCAGAAGAATTATTCGAAAAGGTTTGGAAAGAAAAGTATTTAGATAATAATAATACAGTAATGGTACATATAAGAAGAATAAGAGAGAAATTAAAAGAAGATACAAGAAAACCTAAATTTATAAAAACTGTATGGGGAGTGGGATATAAAATTGAATGAAATAAAAGAGTTTAATAGTATAAAAAATGGAATAGCTTTAAAAGCAGTAGGGAAAATAATTCTTTATACAATTATTAGTGGCATAGTACTTATGATATTAATTGATGGTGTTTTTAATGACCAGATAGCAGAAGAGATGCGTGATTTAAATGATTTTGTTTATTATTTTATAGTTGCCCAAAAGCCTGTTGTTATTACAACAATACTTTTTATAATAGTAGCTATAGTATCATTTTTTGTAATAAGAAATACTTCTAATAATCTAATTATTATAATATCAGCAATGAATCAAATTTCTATAAATCCAGATGAAGCGGTTAAATTACCAACAAATTTAGCTATAATTGAAAACAAATTGAATAATATCAGAATAGAACTAATAAAAAATAGAAATGAAGCAAAAGAAGCAGAGAATAAGAAAAATGATTTAATTATGTATATGGCACATGATTTAAAAACTCCTCTTACATCAATTATAGGATATTTAACATTACTACTAGAAGAACAATATATTTCAAAGCCATTACAAGAAAAATATATGCAAATTGCATTAGACAAGGCTTTTAGAGTAGAAGACTTGACAAATCAATTTTTTGAAATAACTAGATATAATTTACATGATATGCCAATAAATAAACAAAAAATAAATTTGTCTTTTTTAATTGATCAATTAATAGAAGAATGTTATCCAATGTTACAAGAAAGAAATTTGAAATGTATTATAAATAAACCAGATAATGTTTACTTTTTAGGAGATGGAGATAAACTTGCAAGAGGTTTTGGAAATCTTATAAAAAATGCAATTAATTATAGTTATGAAAATACAAATATAGAAATAGAAATTGTACAAGATGAAAAACATATACAAGTTATATTCAAGAATAAAGGAGATAAAATTCCAAAATACAAATTAGATAAAATATTTGATAAATTTTATAGAGCTGATGAATCAAGGAAAAGTGACAAAGGAGGAGCAGGCCTTGGACTTGCAATTACAAAAGAAATTATAGAATTACATGGTGGAAATATTTATGTAAAAAATGATAATGATTTAATAGAATTTTATATAGAATTTTATAATTTACAAAGTTAATATCATTTAATAATTACTAAATATATTAAACGTTCAGTGTTAGAGTAATATCTAAATCTGGGCGTTTTTTTTATGAATCTATTATCTACTATGAAAAGTAGTAATTTATCAATTATACTTGACATTACCAAAAAAAGAGAGTAGAATATCATTTAGTTCGAAAACGAACAAAAGGAGGCAAGAATGAGTCTTTTAGAAGATATGCATGTTTTAAAGAAAATAATAGATAATCCACTAGCTAGAATAGCAAAAGAAACAGATTTAACAGTAAATGAAATAAGAGTCTTGTTATTTTTATATGAAAATGAAAAATTTGATCTTGCATCAGAAATTGTAGAAAAATTAATGATTTCTAAAGCACATGTATCAGTTTCAGTTGAGCAATTAGTAAGCAAAGAATATATAAAAAAGGTTCAAGATGAAAATGATAAAAAGAAATTTCACTTAAAATTAACAAGTAATTCAAAAGGAGTATTAGACTTACTAGACATAGAAATAGAAAAATTAAAAGCAGATTTATTAGAAGGTGTAAGTAAGGAAGAAAGAGAAGTTTTTGTAAAAACTTTAAAAAAGATTATCCAGAATACAAAAGATTTAATAAGCTAAAGGAAAGGATGAATTAAATAATGAAGAAAATTACAGATTTTATTGTAAACAAAAGATACATAATATTAATTTTATTTATAATATTATCAGTTATTTCAGCGATACTATCTAATAAAGTTAATATTAATTATGATATGGCAGAATATTTACCAAGTACATCAGAAACAAGAATTGGAATGAACATTATGGAGGAGGAATTTAAAGAGATAAAATCAAGCAATTTAAATATAATGTTTAAAGGCTTAAAAGAAGAGCAAAAAAGTGAAATATTTGAGTATCTGAGCCATATAGAAGGTGTAAATTCTGTAGATTATGACAAAACAGAAGATTATAACAAAGATGACTATACATTATATGTAATTAATGTGGAAGATTTAGAAGATTCAGAAGTTGCAGGAAATATCTATAATGATGTGACAAGTCATTTTGAAGAGTATGAAATGTATACAAGTGGAGCTATTTCCGAAAGAAATCAGCCAGTATTACCAATGTGGATAATGGTCTTAGCAATTGCTTGTATGTTTATTATTTTAACAATAATGTGCGAATCTTATGTAGAGCCAATATTATTCTTAATATCAATATTGATGGCAGTATTATTAAATAAGGGGTCAAATGTAATATTTAGTAGTGTATCAAATATTACAGACTCTATTGCAGCAATATTACAAATGGCACTATCTATGGATTATTCAATTATGTTGATGGATAGATATAGACAAGAAAAAGAAAGCGCAAAAAACAAAGTTGAAGCTATGAAAAACGCCTTATACCATGCATTTACTGCTATATCAAGTAGTTCAATAACAACTATTGTAGGACTTATAGCGTTAGTATTTATGAGTTTTACAATTGGTCGCGATTTAGGATTTATTTTAGCAAAAGGTGTTTTATTTAGTTTATTATGCATATTCTTTGTATTACCATCACTAATATTAATGTGTGATAAGATAATTACAAAAACAAAAAAGAAATCTCCTAATATTAAGCTTGATAAACTTCGGAAAGATGAGTTACAAATTAAGATATGTAGCAATCATTTTATTCATAGTTGTATTTGTAGCTAGCTATTTATTAAAAGGAAATTTAGGAATTTTATATACAACCTCTCAATCTGATAAAATAGCAGAAGTATTTTCTGAAAACAATCAAATGGCAATAATTTATAAAAGTGAAGATGAAGAAACGATTAAACAATATTTAAAAGAACTAGAAGAAAAAAATAAAGTAGATGAAGTATTAGGATATGGAAATACAATAAACCAAGACCTTAAAGTTAATGAACTAAATCCAAAAATAAAAGAGCTAGGTTCTGATGTAGATATTGAAGAATATTTAATCAAAATATTATATTACAATTATTATAATCAAGATGAAAATAATACAATGACATTTAATGAATTTATAAAATTTATAAAAAATGAAGTTTATAATAATCCGAAGATGGCTGATAAATTAGATGAAGGAACGAGGAAAGATATAGATAGACTTGAAAAATTTACAACAACTGATTCTATTAATAAAAAAAGAACTAGTATTGAAATTGCAAATATATTAGAAATGGATAAGGCAAAAATAGATGATATTCTAATTTATTATAATTCTAAAAACAATAATTTAAAAATTAGCTTAAATGATTTTATAAATTTTATGAATAAAGATGTTTTAACAAATAAAACTTATTCTAAGAACATAGATAATAATGCAAAAGCAAGTTTAAATACATTATCAAAATTTACAAATAAAAATATAATTACAAAGAAAATGACAAGTAAAGAAATGGCAAATTTATTTGGAATTTCTGAAAATGTAATGAATAGTTTATATACTTATTATATAAGTGTAAATGAAATAGAAACTAAAATGAGTATTTCTGAATTTTCTGAGTTTGTGTTAGAGGATGTTTTAACAAACAAGCAATATGCAAGTATGTTTAATGAAGAAACAGTAAATAGTATAAAAATGTTAAGCGTATTTAGTAATAAAACTAACATTACTAAAAAGATGAATTCTGTAGAACTTGCTAAACTATTTGGAATAGATGAAAGTAATGTAAAACAAGTGTTGCTTTTAAAGTATGGAAAAACAGATAATGGCTTAAAGATGAGCATAGGAGAATTTATAAATAATGTTACAAATATAAAAACAAATACACATTATTTAGATAGCTTAGATACAAGCAAATTTGCAGAAATTAATGAAACAATACTAGAAAATCCTACAAAATACACAGCAACAGAAATGTCTAAAGTTTTAAGTATAGATACAAATCAAATGTATCAAATATATGCATTAATTGATTTTACACAAAATAATACAAGTAATTGGATATTAGAACCAAACGAATTTGTAAAATTAATGTTAGCAAATAGTAATAGTATAGACAAAGAAACAAAAAGTAAATTACAGTTAGTTTCTAATATAATGAACAGTACTATAAATAACACAAAATATTCTTATGTAGAGCTTGCAAAATTAATAGGAATTGATAATGATAAGGTAAAAAGCATTTATACTTTATATGTTTCAAAAAATACTACTACAAAATTAACCATGCAAGAATTTGTAAATTTTGTATTAAGTCATAAAGATGATAAGGAATTATCTAGTAATATAAATAAGGACACTATAAATCAATTAACATTACTACAAAAAGTTATGAATGGAATATTAAATAATAAAAAATATAGTAGTGCAGAGCTTGGTAATTTATTAGGAATGAATACAAGCAATTTAAATTTACTTTATGGATTATATAATGTTAAATATGTAAATACAAATCAAACTATATCATTAAAAGATTTTATATCTTTTTTATTAAATGATGTGATGAAAAATCCAGATTATTCAAGTAATTTTGATAATGATACAAGTTCGAAGTTAAACACAATAAATGGAATTATTAATAATTCTTTAAATAATACTAAATATACAAAAGATGAAATATTTTTAATATTAAGCAATTTAGCTGAGAGCTTAGATAAAAATATGGTAGATCTATTGTATGTATATTATGGTAGTACAAATGAGTATGATGAAAATTGGACATTAACAGTAGAACAGTTTGTACACTTCCTAGATGAAGATATATTAAAAGATAGTAGATTTGATGACTTTATAGAAGCAGACATGAGACAAAAAATAATGGATGCGAAAGAAAAAGTAAAAGATGCTAAGGAATTATTAATTGGAAAGGAACATTCAAGAATTGTAATTAATACAAAACTAAGCAAAGAATCAGAAGAAACATCTAAATTTATTAAGGGGATTAAAGATGATTTAGGAGATAAGGTTAGTGAAATTTATGTAATTGGAGATTCACCAATGGCATACGAAATGAGTCAAACTTTCCAAAGTGAATTAGACTTTATTACAGTTCTAACAATGATTGCAATATTTGTGGTAGTGGCATTAACATTTAAATCAGTTGTTGTACCATTAATATTAGTAATTCTAATTCAATGTGCAGTTTATACAACAATGGGTACTTTATCATTCTCAGGTGAAGGAGTTTATTTTATAGCACTTTTAATTGTTCAAAGTATATTAATGGGAGCTACTATTGATTATGCAATTTTGTATACAACATATTATATTGAACATAGAAAAACTATGAGTATAAAAGATGCGATTATAAATTCTTATAATAAATCAATTAATACAATACTTACATCTTCATCAATTTTAATAATTGCTACTTTTATTATAGGAACTTTTACTTCAGGCATTATATCACAAATTTGTAAGACATTATCTCAAGGAACATTATGTGCAGCATTATTAATTTTAATTTTGTTACCAGCTATACTTGGTGCATGTGATAAATTGATTGTGAAGAAAAAGTAAAATCATTTAATAAATCACAAAAAAAATGCACAATGAAGTGCACAATGACATTGAAACAAATAAAAAAGTTATTATATTATGTTGAATGAAATTAACTAAAAATGGATACAAAGAAAGATTAATAGATAAATACATAAGTTATTCCTAAAGTTCTGCATAGATATTATTAAAAAATGATTAGAAAAATGAAAGAATAGTTTTATAAGCTATTCTTTTTTTGAGTTTTATGATATAAGATAAATGTATATAAATTTTAATAATAAAGGAAAGGCGATAGTATGAAAACAGAATATGAAATTAGAGTTTTAGAAATAAATAAAGAAGAAATGATAAAAAAGTTAGAAGCACTAGGTGCAACTAAGAAAGGAAATTTTAATCAAAAGAGATATGTTTATGATTTAAAACCGATTCAAAAAGGAAAATGGATTAGATTAAGAACAAATGGAAAAGTTTCAACTTTAACATATAAAGATATAGTAAGTAACACAATAGATGGCACTAGAGAAGTTGAATTTGAAGTAGAAGATTTTGAAAAAGCAAATGAATTTTTAGAAAAAATAGGTTTTGAAAGCAGAAGCTATCAAGAAAATGATAGAATTAGTTACATTCTAAATGGAGTCGAAATAGATATAGACTCATGGCCTATGATACCAACTTATATGGAGATAGAAGCAAACTCAGAAGAAGAAATTATTCGGGGTAGAAGAAATACTAAATATAGATAAATCTAAAATTACAACTTTAAATTGTGATGATATATATAAGCAAATATATAATATAGATATTTCGAAAATAAAAGAATTAAGATTATAATACCTTAGGGAAAAAGAATGGAAGAATACAGTTATTTATTATTGTAATATTAATTATAATTTTAGGAGCATTATTAATTTACAATAGATGCTATCAATGAAAATAGTAATTCAATTTATTTTATAATTAAAAATTACAAGGCTGATAATTAGTTGATATTATCAGTCTTTTATTATATAATGGTAACATCAATTGGTAATGTATCATTGAAATAAATGATAGGAGGAAAATAAAATGATAGTTGCTGTAACTTATGAAAATGGAAATGTATTTCAACATTTTGGTCATACAAAACAATTAAAAATATATGATATTGAAGACAATATCATTAAAGAAGAGAAAATATTAGAAGTTAATGAAAGTGGACATGGAGCTTTAATAGAACTACTTTCTAGTAATGGAGTTGAAATACTAATATGTGGAGGTATTGGTAGTGGTGCTAAAGAAGGACTGGAGAAAGCTAATATAAGATGTTATGGAGGCGTTTTAGGAAATGTAGATGGTGCAGTAAAGGATTTATTAAATGAAAAATTAAAATATGATGAAAATATACATTGTAAACATCACGAACATAATGAACATTCTTGCAATGAACACAAATGTAATGAAGATAAACACGGATGTTCAGGAAATAAGTAAAAAATTAGAAAGGATTTATTTATGGATAGAAAATTAAAAATAATAATAGAAAATTGCCCTCAAAATCATAAATGCCCAGCTGTAAATGTTTGCCCAGTTGGAGCATTAAGTCAGAAAGATTTTGAAGCACCTAAAATAGATTATGATAAGTGTATAAGATGTGGCAAATGTTCAAATTTTTGCCCTAAAAAAGCATTAGTATTAGAATAAAAAATTACAATTTTAATAGAGAATCTTTAGTCTAAATTTGAACTGAAATTACAGTTACTTTTAACTCCACTAAACGTAGAGTTACTAAAAATAATAGGCTCAACTAATCGTTTGTTTACATTATAAAAACAATCTGCTAATCTAAATATGAAGGAGGCCAGTTATGGATCAAGTAAAGATTGGAAAATTTATTGCTGAGTGTAGGAAAAATAAAAATTTAACACAAAGTCGGATTAGCAGAAAAATTAAATATTACAGATAGAGCAATATCAAAATGGGAGACAGGAAAAGGAATGCCTGATTCTAGCATAATGCTTGACTTATGTAATGAACTTGGGATTAATGTAAATGAGTTATTAAGTGGGGAGATGATACAGATGGAAGATTATGATAAAAAGGCAGAAGAAAATTTATTAGAATTAAAAAATAGGCAAGAAAGCACTAATAAAAATTTATTAGTATTAGAAAATATTATTGGATATACTTGTTCAATATCGTTTTTGGTTATGATTTTTACGGCTGGATTTGCTGTTTCAAATATAATCTGGAGGATTGCTTTAATTTGTATTGCAACAATTATATTTATAATAGGAATAACTTTTGCTTTAAAAATAGAAAAAGATGCAGGATATTATGAATGCCAGAATTGTTATAACAAATATATTCCTAATTTTAGTTCAGTCATGTTTGCAATGCACTTAGGGAGAACTAGATATATGAAATGTCCAAAATGTGGTAAAAAAACTTGGAATAAAAAAGTATTAACTAAATAATGAAGAAATAATAGAGACAAAGAAGTGAGTAAGATTAGAAAGAAATTTTTATATTTTTTAACTTACTTTCTTTTTTATTTTTAAATATGACATCTATGTGTCATATTTGTATGATATAATAAAACAAATGATAAAATGATTGAAGAAAAAGGGAGTGTAAATTAGTGAATGGTAAATTAAGAAATATGGCGTCAATCTATTTATGTGATGACACCAATAGGATGTTATTATTATATAGAATAGGTTCAAGAGTTGTTAAAAATTCATATATTGGAACTGCAGGAGGTCATTTTGAAAATGATGAACTAAATGACGCAGAATCGTGTGTTTTAAGAGAGTTATACGAGGAAGTTGGGCTTACTATAAAAGATATTACAAAGCCAGAATTAAGATATGTAACATTAAGACATAAAAAAGATGAAATAAGACAAAATTACTATTTTTTTGCCAAAATAAAAGATAAAGCAAAAGAAATAAAAAGTAACGAAGGAAAACTAAAATGGTTTGAATTTAATGATATTTCATCTTTAGATATGCCACATACTGCAAAATATGTAGTAAAACATTATATTGAAGAAGGAAGAAAAAACGATAAATTATATGGTGGTATAGCAATTCCTGAGGGAATTGAATTTACAGAATTAAATGAATTTTAGAATATAGTGATATAAAATGAAAATGTAATATATTTGATTTTTTTCTTTCTAACACCACAATAGAGCTCTCCACTGAGAGCTTCTATATTCAATTTATTCATAGAATTACTTAGATTTTTATCATATAAAGTTTGATTCAAAATATTAATCATTTCGGAAAAAATTTTCAAAATAATAAAATATTTATAGAAATATTGTTTTATAAACAAATCACATTATAAAAAATATTACAAATTACTATAAACATTAAAAATAGTCACTTACTTGTCACTTAGAAAATTGTATAATAAAAATGAAAACAAGGAAGGAGATTTTTTATGGAAATATTAAGAGTAGAAAATTTAAGCAAAATTTATGGAAAGGGGCAAGCTAAAGTAACAGCATTGGACAATGTCTCATTTAAAGTAAATAAAGGAGAATTTGTTGCAATTGTTGGAGCGTCACGGAAGTGGTAAATCTACATTGTTACATTTAATTGGTGGAGTAGATAGACCAAGTAGTGGAAAAGTTTTTATAGATGGAAAAGATATTTATAAATTCAATAACGATGAACTTGCAATTTTTAGAAGAAGACAAGTAGGACTTATTTATCAATTTTATAATTTAATACCAATATTAAATGTAGAAGAAAATATAACTTTACCTCTAAACTTAGATAATAAGGAAGTGAATAAAGAAAGACTAAATGAATTAATTAAACTTTTAGGATTAGAAAATAGAAGGTTACATTTACCAAACGAACTATCAGGAGGTCAGCAACAAAGAACTTCAATTGGTAGAGCATTAATTACAAATCCATCTATTATTTTAGCAGATGAACCAACTCGGTAACTTAGACTCAAAGTCAAGTGATGAAATAGTTGAATTATTGAAGAAATCAAATAGAGATTACAAACAAACAATAATTATGATTACCCATAATACAGAAATAGCAAAAGTAGCAGATAGAATTATAAAAATTGAAGATGGAAAGATTGTTTCGTAGGAGGTAATAGACGATGAAAATTCTTAATAAATTATCAATAAAAAATTTAAGATTAAATAAAAAGAGAACAATAAGTACCATAATAGGAATTATTCTTTCTGTAGCACTCATCTGTGCAGTAGCAACCATGGCTACAAGTTTTAGAGCAACACTTGTAGAAAATGCAATTAATGAAACAGGATATTATCATTTAAAACTAGATGGAATAAATGATGAAGATATTAAAACCCTGCAAAATAATAGAGACATAAAAGATATTTATACAATGAAGCAAATGGGATATGGTTTATTAGATAAATCAAAAAACGAAGATAAACCGTATTTAAAATTATTTTCAATGGATAAAGAAACCTTTGAAAACTTGAAATTTAATTTGATAAAAGGAAGATTTCCAGATAATAGTAGTGAAATAATTATTAGTAACCACATAATAGGAAATGCAAAAATAGATTATAAAATTGGAGATAAAATTAAAGTAAATATAGGTCAAAGAAATACATTAGACGGACAAGAGCTAGATTCTTATAATCCATATAGTAAAGAAGCAGAAAAGCTAGTAAATACAGAAGAAAAAGAGTTTACTATAGTAGGAATTATGGAAAGACCAAATTATAATTTCGAAAGCTATAGTGATCCGGGATATACAGTATTTACGACTAGTATGGATAGAAATATAAAAGATGCATATATATCTTTAAAAAATCCAAAAGACTATAAAAGTTCAATTACAGAATTATTAGGTGCTAAAAGTTATGAACAGATAGAATCAAATTATAGTTTTAAATATGAAAACTATGAAATAAATAGAGAATTATTAAGATGGGAAGCTTTTGCATTTAGTGATTCTACAGTATATATGTTATTTGCAGTATGCGCGATTGTTATATTTATTATTATATTTACAAGTGTATTTTGTATTAGAAATTCTTTTGCAATAGCAACGGCAGAAAAGATTAAAATGTATGGAATGCTTGCAAGTATAGGAGCAACAAAAAAACAAATAAAGAAAAATGTAATATTTGAAGGGTTAATGTTAGGTGTTATTCGGAATTCCTTTAGGAATATTATCTGGAATATTTGCTGTGTTTGTATTAATAAAAATAGTAAATTCAATATTAGGAGAATATTTACTTAGTCATGTAGATGGAATTGTAGTAGATGTATCTATTATACCAATAATATTATCTATAATACTAGGAATTATTACAATTTATTTATCTTCAATATCATCTGCTAGAAAAGCAAGTAAAGTAAGTCCGATTGAAGGGTTAAAGAATTCAGATGAAATTAAAATAAAAAGTAAAAAATTAAAGGTGCCAAAAGTAATATCAAAAATATTTAAAACAGGTGGGGTTTTAGCATATAAGAATTTAAAAAGAAGTAAGAAAAAATATAGAACAACAGTAATATCTTTAGCAGTGAGCATATTTATTTTCATCACAATGAATAGTTTTATAACCAATATGTTTGATTTTACAGGAGGTTATTATGAAGATTATGATTATAATATGAAAGTATATAGTGGGGTAGATTTTTTATCAGATGAAGAAAAGGATAAAATATTATCTCTTGATAATATTGATGAACATTTTATTATTTATGATGATAAAATAGGAACAATAAGAATTAATGATTTGAGTAAGATAAATCAAATAGAAGGAATTGAATTAGAAGACGACTTTTATTATGATGAGGAAAAGCATGAAGCTATTAGCACAGGAGAAGGTAAGGTATCAAGAATACAGATAGTTGGAATTGATAATGAATCATTTAAAAAATATGCAAAGAAAATAGGAGCAGATTATGAAGAGATAAAATCTAGTGGTGTTTTATGTGATAACTATAAATATTATGATGAAAATGGAAATAATACAAAAGAAATTAGAAGATATAAATATCAAAAAAATGATACAATAGTAGGAAAATATGGAGAAGAAGAAATACAAATTAAAGTTGGTGCTGTTACTGATATAAGACCATATGGTATGGAAGGAAACTATTATGGTGGAGGATATTTAATTGTAAATGCAAACGAATATAAAAACATTAATTTTGAAATTAGAAATATATGTATTAATTCAAGTGCGCCAGATGATTTAGAGCAGGATATAAAAAATATAAGTGAAAGCATTAATATTAGAAATATGAATGCGGAAGTAAAACAAGAAAAGTCAATGCTTCTAGTTATTAACATATTTTTATATGGATTCATGGCAGTAATTACTTTAATTGGTGTTACTAACATATTTAATACAATTACTTCAAATATGGAATTAAGACAAAAAGAATTTGCTATGCTTAAAAGTATTGGAATGACAAAAAAAGAATTTAATAGAATGATTAATTTAGAGACAATATTTTATTCTACAAAAGCATTACTTTATGGAATTATATCAGGACTTTTAGGAACATTTGCTTTGTATAAAGCATTTAGTGTAAAGGTAGATAGCGGAATGTATATACCAATTAATCCAATTGTAATTTCTATTATATTTGTATTTATTTTAGTATTTATAATTATGAAATATTCGATTAATAAGATAAATAAACAAAATACAATAGAGACAATTCGTAAGGAGAATATTTAAGTTTTTTGGACAAAGGGATTGTTCTCTTTGTCCACTTTTTAATAATATTGAATTGTTACTTCTCTTTTTGTTACAGGTTAATGGTTTTCAAGTTGTTATATAAAGAATAGTACCAAGAGTCCGGTCTTTTGAAGAGTCTTATATATTATAATAAAAAACAACTCTTCCAAGGCGTTTCAGCGTGTGCCAGATTCATATTTTAGAGACACACTATAAACAGATACATAAATAACGACTCAAGGTCAAAACTGCTTTTTATTATAATATATAAGACTCTCCAAAAGACCTACTTACGATATGTAAAACTATTAACTAATAACATCTTTTTTGAGATTTTTATAAAAAGACTTGATAAATAAACAAATGTTTGATACAATACCACAAATAACAGAATAATAAATTGGAGATGATAGTAATGAGTAATTTACAAGCAGAAGAATATAAAAGTTTTGAAGAAATAAAAAGTATTAGAGAAGATGGAACAGAATATTGGAATGCAAGAGAATTAAGTGTAGTTTTACAATACAAAAAATGGGAGAATTTTGCAAAAGTTATAGATAGAGCAAAATTAGCTTGTAACAATAGTGGATTTGAAATTCAAGACCATTTTCCTGAGGTCAGGAAAATGGTTGAAATAGGGAGTAATACATTAAGAGAGTTGTTAGATTATGAATTATCAAGATATGCTTGCTATTTAATAGTACAAAATGGAGATCCAAGAAAAGAAGTAATTGCTTTGGGACAAACTTATTTTGCAATTCAGACTAGAAGACAAGAAGTGGCAGATTATTTTAATCAATTAGATGAAGATAATAAAAGATTAGTAATTCGCGGAGATATAAAGCAATGGAATCAAATGCTATTAGATGTAGCACATAATTCAGGAGTAATAACTAATCAAGAATATGCAGAATTCCAAAATGCAGGATATATGGGATTGTATGGTGGACTAACTGTTAATGATATACATAAAAAAAAGAATTTAGGTGTTACGGAAAAAATACTTGATTTTATGGGAAGTGAAGAATTAGCAGCTAACTTATTTCGCATTACACAAACAGAAGCTAAACTTAAAAGAGAAAATGTAAAAACAAAAGAAAAGGCTAATCAGACTCATTATACTGTTGGAACAACTGTAAGAAAAGCAATAAAAGATATTGGAGGAACAATGCCAGAAGACTTACCAACACCAGAAAAAAGTATTAAACAAGTTGAAAAAGAGCAATTAAAAAGATTAAAAAACATGAAAACAAAATTAATGTTAGATGAATAAAGTTGCAAATAAAAATTATAAGGAGAAATCTAAAATGGATATTCTATTAGTAGAAGATAATGAAATGGTTGCAAAAGGTTTAATATATTCATTAAAACAAAATGGATACAACATAACACATAAATCAAATGTAAAAGATACAATTAAATTCATGCAAAATGAAAATGTAAATCTTATTATACTTGATATATCTCTTCCAGATGGAAATGGGTTAAATCTGTATGAAAGTCAAATAAAAAATAAAAACATACCAACTATTTTCCTAACAGCAAAAGATGATGAAGAAACAATAGTAAAAGGATTAGAAAATGGTGCAGATGATTATATTACAAAACCTTTTTCTACAAGAGAATTAATAGCAAGAATGAATAAAATTTTATTAAAAGAAAAGAAAAATAGAATTATCAAAGCAAAAGATATTGAATTTGATTTAGATAAAATGGTTGTATATAAGCAAAAAGAAGAAATACGGGTTAACAAGCTTGGAATTAAAAATATTGCATTTGTTATTTATCAATTTAAACAAAGTTGTTACTCGAAACGACATTATCGATAAAATATGGGAGTGGACAGGAAATGATGTTAATGATAATACAGTAACTGTATACTTAAAAAGAATAAGAGAAAAATTAGATAGTAATATTATCATGACAGTTAAAGGAATAGGATATAGGATTGATGGAAATGAAGAATAAAATAGGTTTAAAAAAGGCAATTATTACAAGTTTATTTATCATAGTATTCTCTAATGTAATTTGCGGAGTATTAATGTTTTATCAATATAAAACATATACAGATAATTTTAATAAGAAACTAAATAGTATTGTTACAATGATAAAAAAAGAATATCCAAATGTAGATAAAAATGCAGTAATAGAAATATTAAATAAAGAACAAATAGAAAATGATTTATTATTTAAAGAATACGGAATAGATTTAAATAAAGAATCTTTAATATTAGAAAATGATAGGTATTTTATAAAGTTCTTAATACACAATCTAATTATTATAACTTTTTTGTTATTTACAATATTTCGGAATATTTCTTAAATATAATAAATTAAAGGATAAAAAACTTGCCAAAATAACAAGATATATTGAAGAAATAAATAATAAAAATTATAAATTAGATATAGATGATAATACAGAAGATGAGCTTTCAATTTTAAAAAACGAAATATATAAAACTACTGTTATGTTAAAAGAGGTGGCAGAAAATTCAAAGAAGGATAAAGCAAATTTAAAGGATTCTTTATCAGATATATCTCATCAATTAAAAACACCATTAACTTCAATTACTATTATGTTAGATAATATTTTAGGTAACAAAGATATGGATGAAGATACTCGAAATGATTTCATAAAAGATATAAAAAGAGAAATTATTAATGTTAATTTTTTAGTAGATGCATTATTAAAATTATCAAAATTAGATGCTAATAGTGTAAAATTTATAAATAAAGAAGAAGAGATTCGGAAAGATATTACAGGAGAGCATAAAAAATGTATCTACTATATGTGATTTGAAAAATATTGAAATAAATATTTATCGGAACTAATAAAAGTTATATATATTGTGACATAAAATGGCAAGTAGAAGCAATAACCAATATACTTAAAAACTGTATAGAACATTCTAGTGAGAATTCTAAAATAAATATAAGTTATGAACAAAATAAGATGTATTCTAAAATAGAGATAAAAGACTTTGGAGTTGGAGTAGACCCGGAAGATTTACCTCATATATTTGAAAGATTTTATAAAGGTAAGAATTCATCAAGTGATAGTGTAGGAATTGGACTTGCTTTATCAAAATCTATAATTGAGAAAAATAATGGATATATTTGGGTAGAATCCGAAATAAATAGAGGGACGAGATTTATTATTAAGTATTTTAATTAATATGAATAAACATGGACAAAGGAACGGTTCTCTTGTCCATCACTTTGTCCAATGTTGTTTAATGAAATCCTTAGTAAATTATATGAAATATATTGTATTTGGCAGAAATATTTATTATAATACACCAAAAATATAGAAAAGAGTGATGATTTTATGCTAAATCCAAAAGAAATAGAAGAAATAATAGATTTAATTAATAAAGGATATGATTTAGAATTACTAGCTCTTGAGTTAGAGCTTGATTTAGAAGAGTTAGAAAAATATAGAATACAATTACAGCTTAGAAAGTTTGTAAAAGATTCTATAAAAAAAGGACAGATAGCAATAGCAGTAGAAAAATTGAGTAGTTTCATTAAGAAATCAAATAATAATATTGTAGAGAGATTTATGTTACTTAAATTAAATTCTTATATTAATAAAACAAATATAGATGAACAAGAACTACAGATAATAGAAGATGAAAGAAAAGGATTAGGTTTTGATAAAAGTATAGATGATATATTAGAAGAGCTAGGAATTCAAATTCCTAAAAGGAAAAGTAGTAATATAAGAAAAAAAGAAAAGAAAGATTCCAGAGAAGAAAAAGATACCTATGTAAGTGTTGATGAAGAGCTAGACGAAAATGAAGAAGCGGAAAGGCCTGACTACGAACAAACAATAAAAAAATATAAGGCACAAATAGCAGCACAACCAAATAAATCTGTAAATAAAAGAAACCTACTAGCTTTTGCGTATTTTAGAGCAGGAATGATAGATGAAGCACGAAATGAATTAATTAGTTTAATTGAAGAACATAGTAGTTATTATGCATATAGACAGATAGTTCATTTGGAAAAAAATGAAGGGGATTTAGAGGATGCAAAACTATGGGCATATGATTGTTTAGATAGATTTCCAGATAATATTGGGATTAGAGAACAATTAATATCAATTGCAAAAAAAGAAAATAATAATAAAGAAGTTATAAGATTATTAAAAGAAATTATAGAATTAAATCCAGGAAATGATAAAAATCAAGAGAAATTAAAAAAGGCAATTGCTTTTGAAAGATAACTATAAATATTTATAGTTACTTTTTTTTTACAACTATTGAAAATTATGTAAATCCATATTATAATACGATAAGTATTGGAATATTTCCAAAGCAATTTGAATTTAGTACTTATTCAGAAATTATTTTTTATGAGTAAATTATACTAAATATCAAAAAGATGGAAATACCAAACTGAAATTTATTATAGAAAGGTGATAAGCTTTTATGAAATCTGCAGGAGAATTCAAGCTTGATGGAAAAAATGCGGAAGATTTAATACGGGCATTTTTCGAAGAATTCAATCCAAAAAGTACTCTTCATATAAATGGATATACTGCGAATGCAGAAATCTTTTTTGAAGAGAATCCTCCAATGAAGATTGTGAATGCAATTAGTCGTTGTAATATTCTTTCTTTTGATTATGAGGAATCGGAAGAAAGATATATGGATGACGAAGTAGGAGCAAAGGAAACAGAAAAGTCAGACGGCGGAGTAGAAGTAAACAACGAGACAGAGGCAGATAGCGAAGGAGAAACAGGCAACAGCACAGAGTCAGACAGCGGAGTAGAAACAAGCAACGAGACAGAGTCAGACAGTGAAGTGGAATCGAACAATGAATCAGAGTCAGGTAAACATTGTATACCACCACCTCCAATAAACTTTTTGAAAGTAAAA